>JGI24724J26744_10003461_pt1 | contig 10235 bp, 10 predicted proteins | sample Cruoilmetagenom7_FD_26744 | JGI IMG/M metagenome (IMG submission 26744)
GATTGGTTGATTGCTGCACTTAATGACATTCCTGGTTTTTCTTGTATTGCTGGAGAAGGGGCGTTTTATGCCTTTCCTAATGTTGAACAAGCCATTGCAAATATTGAAGGCATAAACACAGATGTTGAGTTTTCTACATGGCTACTTGAAAATGCTGAAGTGGCTGTCGTTCCGGGTACGCCTTTTGGTGCGCCAGGACATGTGCGATTCTCTTTTGCTACATCGATGGAAAAATTGCAAAAAGCAGTGGCAAGAATTGCTAAATCTTTAGGTTAAAGGTTTTAGGATTCGGGTTTAAGGTTGCAGGTTACAGGTGTCATCATTCCTGTCGCCTACAACCTCAAACCTCTCTTAATTATTTCTCTAACTTAAATTCAATAACTTGAACAGCTGTTTGTTCAANAGGTTTGCCATCAATCATTAATGGTTTAAATTTAGATTTCTTAATGGCTCTTATTGTGGCTCTATTAAATACATTTTTTGGTTGGGCATCTACAACCTTGGCTTGACTAACATATCCAAGCTTATTCACTATGAATTCTACTTTAACCCAGCCTTCTGTCTTTTTCAAAGCGGCTTGGTGTGGATAAATAGGTTCAATGGCTACTAACTGAATAAGCCCTCCATCTGCACCTTGACCTGTTCCAGGTTTGCCCAGACTTATATTCGGTAAGTCAAGTGTGTTTATATCAAAATCTTTTACTACAACGTTATTAGAAGGCAATTGAACATCTGTTCTATCAAGGCTTTCTGTGACATCTAAACTTGGAGCAGCTGGAGGTTGGGTTGTTTTAGTTTGTTGAGTGGGCTTTGGAGGATTAGGTACGACTTCTTTAGGTTTTTCCACATCATTGATTTTTGTAAATTCTACCATTTCTACGGAATCAACTCTTTGAAGCTTTTGGGTAGTGATTAAAGTAGTCATGCCTAGAAATGTAAAAAATGAAACAACAAGTGCTGTTAATGCTGATGATGGGTACCTTATATTTTCTCTCATAGTCCTGTTCCAAATTGTTATTGTGTAATAATTGTGACAAAAGGTCTCAATAAAAAGTTCATAAATTATTTAATTCATACGTTTGTTTGATATAATAAAACCAAATAATTAATGTATAGAGAATAAAATATGCCGATGATTCCAGCACCTGTAAAAGAAATTCAATTTTTAGCCGAACAAGTATTTGACTTAGAAGCACATTATCAACAGATTCCACAATATGCTGATATGGATGCAGAGACTTTTGAAACGGTTGTCGATGAAGCTTCAAAGTTTTTATTTGAGTTTGCCGCTCCATTAAACCGTAATGCGGATGAACAAGGTTGTAGTATTAAAGATGGAGTTGTGACAACTCCAGATGGTTTTGTTGAGCTTTATAAAAACTTTTGTGACAGTGGTTGGGCAAGTTTGGATGGAAACCCTGAATATGATGGTCAAGGATTGCCTTATTGGTTACAAGTCATTCTTGGTGAGCTTAATACTTATTATTGTCCTGGTTGGGCCAATTATGCAGGTCTTACGCATGGAGTAAGAGAATTGCTTGAGCATCATGCAAGAGATGAGCTTAAGGCGATATTTTTACCAAAGCTAACAACCGGTGAGTGGACAGGTACTATGTGTTTGACTGAACCACATTGTGGTACAGATTTAGGTTTATTAACAACAAGTGCCAAACCGAATGGAGACGATACTTATCAGGTCAGTGGAACAAAAATATTCATCACGTCTGGTGATCATGGATTAACTGACAATATCATACATTTGGTTTTAGCAAGACTACCAGATGCACCTAAAGGCACAAAAGGCATTTCGTTGTTTATCGTTCCTAAAATGCTTGATGGGGAACGTAATAACGCATGGCCTGCTAGCATTGAGCATAAGATGGGGTTAAATGGTTCAGCTACTTGTGTGATGAACTTTGATGATGCAAAAGGTTACCTAGTTGGTGAAGCGAATAGAGGCCTAAACATCATGTTTTCAATGATGAATGGTGCTAGATTAAATACAGGTATACAAGGACTAGCCGTTTCTTCAGCTTCGTATTTAGGAGCATTAGAATATGCAAAAGATAGATTGCAAATGCGTTCTTTAACAGGTGCAAAATTCCCAGAAAAAGCCGCTGATCCAATTATTGTTCATCCAGATGTACGCAGAATGTTATTAACACAAAAAGCTTTATCTGAAGGCAATCGTGCGCTAACTTACTTTACAACGCAACAGATTGAACTATCGCACCATGCAAAGACTGAAGAAGAAAGAAAGAGAGCTAATGATATGGTTGTTGTTTTAACACCTATTGTGAAAGCTTTCATGACTGAAACAGGCTTAGAAGCCACAAATTTAGGTATCCAAATATTTGGCGGACATGGTTATATTTCAGAACATGGAATGGAGCAACTTTACCGTGATGCAAAAATATTTACTTTGTATGAAGGGACAACAGGTATTCAAGCTTTAGATTTACTAGGCCGAAAAATAATGCAGATGAATCGTGGTAGTTTAGGCCCATTGGCAGATGTCATTAATGATTATATTGCACAAAACCCAGATAGTCCATATGCAGAAGAGTTGTCTGAGTACATGAAACAATGGCAAGAATTAATTGTCACAATCAGTAAGAAATCTATGCAGAATATGGATGAAATGGGCGCTGCTTCAGTTGATTTCCTGATGTATTCTGGTTATGTTTTATTGGCATTCTTCTGGGCACAAATGTCTGATAGTTCAGATAAAGGTGGAAGATTTGGGCAATCATTCTATAATGGTAAGAAAAAGACGTGTGAATTTTACTTTAAACGTCTATTACCAAGAGCTCAAGCACACGTAACAACTATGCTAAGTGGCTCTGATAATTTAATGCAACTTAATGATGATGAATTTTAATAAATTAATAACTTTACTGTCTGTTTTGGCTTTAACTTCTTGCTCTGATGCACCTGAGCAAGAAGTTAAAGAGCCAGTTGTGGCTCCGGCCAAACAAGTCACAAAAAAAATCGATAAAAACCACGCCCTTAAGGGGTATCAAGATAACTTGCAAAGAGCCAAAGATATGGAAAAAGAGGTTCTGAAAGCAGCAGAACGTCAGAAAAAAGCCATAGATGATGCCTCAAATTAATGTTATCAAATTATAAAAATCAACTAATGTCATTAGCCAATTGGGTAGTAATAGGCCTAATTGTTTTATTGTGGGTAAAATTTGCCCTAAATAATGAGAGGAATGATTCATTTGAATTGAATACGGGTATAACACCAAATCTGCAAAACGCAACGCCACAAAATAGTGGCTCAATTGAGCAATATCATATATTTGGATCAGCTCAAGAATTGATTGATATTCCATTGTCATCGGGTGAAACAAGTTTAAATTTAGTTTTGAATGGAACAATGAGTAGTTTAGATGCAAATGCAGGTTTAGCTTACATTAGTAATGCACAAGGCCTTCAAGAAAAATTTAATGTTGGCGATAAGGTCTTTAATTCAGCCACTCTCAAAGAAATTCATAAAAATCATGTTGTGCTTCAACACAATGGTAAAAATGAGCGNTTATCCTTACGTGAAAAAAGACAAACAACTCAATCTGCCGTAAAAAAGACTCAATCATCAAAGGCTCAGCCAGCGTATTTAAAACACCTCAATGGCGGAGAGCAACGCAATTGGCAAGAAATGATGAATCAACAAAANTTTGATCCAGCTAAAATATCCTCAATCGTTAGCAATGTAAATTTGGTGACTAATCAATCAGGACAATTACAAGGTTTGCGGGTATCCAATCTTGCTGTTGGAGACATGTTGGCGAAACAAGGTTTAAAATCAAATGACATAATTACAGCTGTGAATGGTAAAAGTGTCTCAAGCAAAAACATGACAACGATTAAACAAACACTTGAGCAAAATCCTAACGCTACAATTACGATTAAGCGCAATGGTAAAATCCAACAGGTTCAAGTGGATTTAAATAAACTTTAAATTCAAAAATAGCGTTCTAAATAATGGATCCCCGCGTTCTTGATGATGACTAATGACTTTCAATCAAAAGTCTCTATAAAATAAATTGAAAGAATAAAGCAAAGTTTTGGTTTTTGGGTTAAAATCTGATAAATTCTTTTTAACTAACTGACATTAACAATAATGAAATCATTGAATCAATTATTCATCGCTTCCATACTTTTCCTCAATATAAATTTTGCGGTAGCCCAAGAAAAACTTCACAGCCTTAATTTACCAGATGCAGATATCCGGTTATTGATTGAAACCGTTTCAGATATAACGAAGAAAAACTTTATTGTTGATTCTGAAGTGACGGGTAAAGTGACTGTAATTTCTGGGCATCCTGTTTCTGAAGATGAAATATATAACATTTTTTTGTCAGTTTTAAGTGTTAACGGATTAGCGGCAGTAAAAGATGGAGAGAACATAAAAATTGTTCCAGAGACAAAAGCAGGAGGAATCAATAGTGAATTAAAAGTCAGTAAGGACAGTGATTTTGTCACACGTGTGATTCCTTTGAAGTATGCACCGGTATCTGAAATGGTGACTATGTTAAAAGGTATGAATAGCAAGGCTAAAATAATTGCTCACAAAGAAAGCAATTTGATAATTATTTCTGATAGGGTTAAAAACGTCGAAAGAATGGTAGAAATTATTAGCCGCATCGATAGAAAATCAGACTCATCAATTGAAATGATTACATTGCAACACGCAAATGCAAGCGATATNGCGNCTACAGTTGAAACCTTGTTNGATACNGGTAATACCACGTTAATAGGAAAAACTAGAATAGTGGCAGATGAAAGAACAAATTCTGTCATTATTAATGCTTCTCCAGCTCTAAAATTAAGGATACAAACACTAATTGCACAACTTGATACACCATTAGATACCAATTCTCAATCACAAGTTATCAAGTTGAAGTATTCTGAAGCTGATTCGTTAGTTCCTATTTTAGAAACATTAGCNAATAAATCAAATAAGGAAGGTGAGAGTTCTGGTAATCAAAAAGCAACTATTCAAGCACACAAAGAAACGAACTCATTGGTGATCAATGCATCACCAACTGTTTTTAGGAATTTACTTAATGCAATAGAAGAACTTGACGTGAAGCGACCACAAGTGTTGGTTGAAGCTATTATTGTTGAAATCACTGTAGACCATACAAAAGAAGTCGGTTTTCAGTGGCAAGGTTTGTTAAACCAGCTTAATGGTGGTGAAGGTGTTGTTGGTGGGACAAATTATGGCGTTGTTGGTAATATTCTTAATCAGTTTGATCAAGATGGGAATCCAACGGGTTCATTAAATAATGGAGCTAATGTTGGTTATGTTCAATTTGACGGTGATGGAAACCCACAAATTGGTGCTTTATTATCAGCCTTAGCAGCTAATTCAAATAACAATATTTTATCAACACCATCAATTGTCACTTTAAATAACAAGTTGGCTAAATTATCAGCAGGGCAAGAAGTTCCCTTTTTAACTGGCCAATTTTCAAATACCGGTGCCAATGAAGGATCAGCCAATCCATTTTCAACAATTGAACGTAAAGACATTGGTGTCTCTTTAGAAGTAACGCCACATATTTATGAAGGCAACCAGATTGTATTAGATATCTCACAAGAGGTTTCTAGTTTGGCAGCATCAGCTACTTCAGTGGATGTTATTACCAACAAAAGAACCATTAATACTTCAGTGATGGTTCCTAATGATGGGGTTATTGTTTTGGGTGGTTTGATAGACGAATCTATTATTGAAGATGTTAAAAAAGTACCATTATTAGGCGATATCCCTGTTGTCCGAAATCTTTTTAGACATAAGAAGAAAACCCGTGTTAAACGTAATTTAATGGTGTTTATACATCCAGTGATTTTAGATGATGGAAATCGAACAACAATTACCAATAAAATGTACAACGATATTCGAAATCAACAATTGCAGAAACTTAATGAAACAGAGTTTTCAAAAGGAACAATAGTATTACCTGAAAATTTCAACAATAAGAATGACTAATANAGTAGGAAAGTTACCCAGTTATGGATTTGCCCGTAAAAGGGGTGGAACCATTGAGAATTGGGAAAATGGAAAAGCTATTTTGGCATTGTCTGAGAAAGCCCCNACAAGTACAATTGATGAACTTCAAAGGTTTGTAGGTGGTTTAGTTGAAGCCAATGTGTATTCCGAACTTGAATACAAAAATGTTATACAAAAACTTTATCAACAACAAAAATCTTTATCAGATGATGTTATAGATTTTGAAAACCAACCCGGCTTAGCAGAGATCGCTGATGATTTGGGCGAGCCAGATGACCTTTTAGAAAGTAATGATGATGCACCAATTATTCGCCTGATTAATGCTATGCTTTCAGACGCAGTAAAATTAAATGCTTCAGATATTCATATAGAACCATTCGAAAGTATTGTTTCTGTACGCTATAGGATTGATGGATCTTTGAGAGAAGTGATTGCGCCGCCTAAAGCTTATTCGCCCTTAATAAGTTCACGTATCAAGATCATGTCAAAGTTAGACATATCTGAAAAAAGGTTACCTCAAGATGGTCGCATTTCAATCAAAATAGCCGGTCGGTCAGTTGATGTCAGGGTTTCAACAATACCTGGTGCATTTGGTGAACGTATCGTGATGCGTTTATTAGATAAACAAGCTGGACAATTGGATTTAACCAATTTGGGTATGAACAAACCTGACTTAGAAAAAATGCAAGAGTTGGTTAATATACCTCATGGTATTATATTGGTTACAGGCCCAACAGGTTCGGGTAAAACTACAACACTTTATGCTTCAATAGAAACGATTAATGATCGCAGCCGCAATATCATGACGGTTGAAGACCCTGTTGAGTATTATTTAGAAGGCATAAGCCAAACCCAAATCAATCCAAAAATAGACATGACCTTTGCTAAAGGTTTACGGGCTATTTTAAGACAAGATCCCGATGTTATTATGATTGGTGAGATACGCGACTTAGAAACAGCAGAAATAGCTGTACAGGCGAGTTTAACGGGTCATTTAGTATTATCTACATTACATACCAATACAGCAGCAGGAGCGATTACGCGTTTGGTAGACATGGGCGTTCCGCCATTTTTATTGGCATCTAGTGTCAAAGCGGTATTAGCTCAGCGATTGGNACGTGTGTTAAATCCAAAAACAAAAATTGCTTATCAACCAGATGTGCAAGAGTGTGANTTGTTTAATATTCAACCACAAACTTTGTATAAAGCTGATGATAGTCTGCCAATTCAAGATGCATATTCAGGCCGTATGGGTCTTTATGAATTAATAAAAATTGATGAACAAATGAAAACGCTTATTCATCAATCAGGATCAGAACAAGAATTAGAAGCTTTAGCGAGAAAGTTATCTGCTTCAATTCGTCAAGATGGTATCGCAAAAATGTGTCAAGGTTTGACAACCGCCGATGAGATTCTTCGAGTGACCTAATGGAGGCTTTTGAATACAGTTCCTTAGATCAGTCAGGAAAAAACAAGTCAGGTATTATCCAAGCGGACACTGAAAAGCATGTGCGTCAATTATTACGAGATCAAAATTTAATACCCGTTAAAATTGAAAAAATGCAAGCCGGTGTTGATTCAGCTGTAGGTAAAAAACACAATACAAAATTACGGACTGGTGAATTACCCATTATCATTAGGCAACTCTCTACATTGTTAAAAGCTGGCTTACCTTTGGACGAGGCTTTATCAACAATAACCGAACAAAGTGATCACAAAAATTCTAAAAAAATATTAATAACTTTGCGTGCCAAATTAATGGAAGGGCAATCGCTTGCCTATGGCATGGATTTATTCCCCAAAGCATTTGATGAACTGATTACAACCAGTGTAGAAGCTGGGGAGCAATCAGGACATTTGGATGAAGTTTTACTAAGATTGGCAGAATATCTCGAACAACGTGAAGACATGAGCAAACAATCATGGATGGCCTTGTTATATCCTATTATTCTGATCGTGACCTCGATTGCAGTAGTATCAGGCTTAATGGTTTTTATCGTACCAAAAGTGATTCAAGTTTTCGAAACCAACAATGCGCAACTACCTTTAATCACTCGAGCATTAGTGAGTTTAAGTGATTGGATTAGACAATATGGTTTGGCTTTGTTTGTTGTGTTAATGGTAGCCATTGTGGCCTTTATATTTGCCTTGCAGAATCAGGATTTTAGGTATAAATGGCATAAATATTATTAAAAATGCCAATATTAGGCAGTTTTATTCGCATTGCACAATCAGCAAAATTTACCCGTACTTTAGGTATTTTAACTAAAAGTACTGTACCAATTGTTCAAGCCTTATCGCTATCTAGTAAAGTGATTAAAAATTTAGCAATCAAAGAATCGGTAGAAAAAACAGCCGCTCAAGTACGTGAAGGCTCAAGTCTCAGTCAATCCTTAAAAGCCAATGGTTATTTCCCTCCGATGACGATTCGCCTAATACACTCAGGCGAACAATCAGGCATCTTAAGCGAAATGCTAGAACGGTCCGCCGATACACAAGAACGCGACGTTAATCAAAAACTCACCTCAATCGTTAGCATCATGCAACCTGTAGCGATATTAATTGTAGGTATGATGATATTGTTAATTGTATTGGCAATGTTGTTGCCGATATTCCAGATGAACACTATTATTAATTGAAAAATTAAAATGGAAAATTGAAAACTAAAGATCAAGATAAAAAGAATTTTTTACTTGAAACTAGTACAAGTTATTAATAAAAGCTCATATCGGAAGTGAGGTTTTAACTTCGCTAATTCATCTTCATCAGTAGAAATATTGATAAATTTTAATGGACAATTAATGAAAAACATAGTCATTCTAACAGGTGCAGGCATTAGCGCTGAAAGTGGGATTAAAACATTTCGGGACAGTGATGGGTTGTGGGAAAATCACAAGGTAACAGACGTTGCCACTCCTGAAGCTTGGAAAAGAGAACCTGAATTGGTATTAAGCTTCTATAATGAGCGAAGAAAACAAATTAGGCAAGCACAACCCAATAAAGCGCATCTTGCGTTAACTCAATTAGAGAATGATTTTTACGTCAATATCATTACACAAAACATTGATGACTTGCATGAAAGGGCGGGTTCTAAAAATGTGATGCATTTACATGGAGAAATCAATCAATCTCGCAGCAGTAATGATGCCCATTTAATCTATGACATAGTTGATGATGAAATGAAAATGGGTGAGCTATGTGAGCTGAAATCTCAACTTCGTCCCAATATTGTTTGGTTTGGCGAAGCTGTACCAATGATGGAACAGGCCATTCCATTAATGCATAAAGCTGACATTGTGATAGTTATTGGCACATCCCTACAAGTATATCCAGCAGCAGGATTGTTAGATTTTACATCACCAAACACGAAAATTTTTAACATAGACCCAAACAGCACAATGGACTCAAACAATGATAACTTAATCATTATCAAACAAAAGGCTGGAACAGCGGTACCACAGCTTGTTAATAAATTAATCAATAAAGCCTGAAGTTTATTAATTTAAAAATAATTTTAATAATGAATCAAAACTCCGAGAGAAGATTAAGATTATGAATATCAGAAAATTTTCTGGTTGCAATATTGAACAAGTTCTTTCTCTTCAGAAAGAGTGGTTTGACAGCGATATCCTTCCATCATATGTAATTCGAAATTTTGAAGAACAATTTACTGTAGATAATACTATTGTGGTAGAAGATAGTAATATCATCGGGTACTCATTCTTTGCATTAAATAAATTTAATGAATATGAAATAATGTACCTGTATATTTCAAAAGCAAAAAGAAAGATATAGGGAAAAGACTCATTAATTCAGTAGAAACAGAGATTAAAAACCGTGGCGGTAAAAAGATAATGTTGTCCCCTTCAACAAAAACTGATGAAGGTAACTTGATTAGATATTACACGAAGCTTGGATACATACGAGAAGAGGACCAGATTGTTGGACGCAACTCTCATATAATTATGTCAAGAATATTGTAAAGAATCTTTTTCCAATTGGCCGAAGATATGTTCAAAGTGTATCAATTACATTTAAAGATGAAACGAAACTACAAACTCTAAAAGACAATCAACCAAATATTAATAAAATAACTGCAAAGAAACCTGTTAATAGGTCTCTTGGAATCAACAACGAAGTGCAACCATTTTTTAATCGAAGTTGAAAAGTAAGATGTGATGTGTTGCACTTGCAATTGAACTTCTGAAAAAGTGAG
>JGI24724J26744_10003463_pt1 | contig 10234 bp, 10 predicted proteins | sample Cruoilmetagenom7_FD_26744 | JGI IMG/M metagenome (IMG submission 26744)
CTACCACTTCATAAGCCTCTTGAGTTATTGACACCGTAAGGTGTACTTTTGGTTTTTTTGGAATATATGGCATAATATCTCTCCATATAGCTTTATTGCACATGCGTATTTATATCTTTTTATCTTAGTTTCTCTTACTACATTTTAAAAGAGAGAGAGAGAGAGAGAGAGAGAGAGAGAAATCATATCATTCCTAAACTGTACAGTTTTTGGCCTTTTTTTAGGGTCTGGGGGGTATGCAAAAAAATTTGTACAAAGTTTGTACAATTAGGACAATTAAAACTTTAAGCCAAATCAATAGTAATGTATCATTGCATGAGTGAAGAAGTTTCTGAAGGTATACCCGATGAATCTCTACAAAAATTGATGAATCTTACAGAAAATCTACCAAAATTTACAGAAAAGACTATAAACATACCGGGTTTTGGCGAAATCGGCATCATGGAATTACCAAAATATGTTCCACTCTATGTCTCTGCAACAAAAACCAAGGCTGTACGGGATTTAATCCCTAAAGAAATCCATAATGCTATAATGGAGTTTGCATATGCCACCGGAATTGAAGAGAAGCCAATTCCAAGGACTAAGATGGCTGATATTCCTTTCCCTAGATCGGCCATAATTCAAACGATTCTTGTTATGCACGACCAGGGATGGGGAAACTCTCAAATCGCAAAGCAAACAAATATGACTCTTACGACAATCACAAGTCTACTAGATGAAGGTCTAACTGACAGAAATGAAGGAAAACTTAAATTAAATCTAAAAAGGAGGTTTAGCGAATGGATAAAAAGAAAACTGGAAGCAAAGGTGGAAGCGGTGTTCCTGCAAAACGCCGAAAGAGCGGAACGACTACTACCAAAACAAAAAGAAGAAAATCCAACAGAGGAAACAAAGCCTTAAAGACCGCTGAGAAGTTTGCACCGCCACTGGCCGGGGTTGCAGCATTTTTGGGGCCATATGTCAAAAATTCGGGCGGTATTGGAGAAGTACCCACCGCAATAATGAACGATATTAAAAACTTCAATGCAACGGACGCAACAAACAGATTGAAGGACAGAAACAACCAGAAAGAGATTGCTATTCCACTTGTTGGTGGTGTTGCCATTGGGATCATCTCAAAAGAGGTATTGAAGGGAAAGAGTAAGACGGCTGGTAGGATTGTAGGAAAGACCGCTACCGCTTATGGAGTTGGAAAACTCGCAAAAGTGGTTCTGGATCCACCGGCTGATCAGCCAGTAGGGGGTATCGCACAACTCGCCCCACCAAGCGTGACAGATATACCTGTTAGATCCACCAGTAACCCATATGAAAGTGGAGGCTACTAGTATGATCGAGTGTGCAATATGTGGAGAAGAAATCAAGAAATCAATACAGTATATAGCCATATCTAAAGATAGATGGAGTGGAAAGATTTCAGAAAAGCCAGAAGATGTTGTATTATGCCATTCTAAGTGCGTAACTAACGCCTTAGATATAATAAGAGATATAATGACGGAGGATTAAAATATGTCAATTGCAGCTATTGCAGCAACCCCCACGGTTTGCCCCGATATCACCAAAACAGCCCTTGGTGACCCCATTATAATTCCCACGGGTATTCGTGCTATACTCGCTATAATCCCATACATGCAAATAGACGCGGGGATTACAGCGGCAAAAACAAAGCTAACAAAAGTCATAATTGAAAGCAATGATATCCCTAGGGGTTTAGCCCCCCTAGAATTGCTTTGTAACCCCATAGGGGGCGGCCTCGGTACGGCCTTAGATGGCTATGCAGCTAATCCCCAAAAATATGCAGTTAACATAAATGTGACTGATGGTGCACGTATACAAGCATATGGCCAGGGCCTCCAAGATGCAACAACTGACCCAATAGTAGGCTGTATATACATCATAAGTACCAGCTCGCCAGTAGGGCCTCAGAGATACGGTTTAGTGGGTGCACTTACTGGGTGCGGTGCTAATGGAATTTTGACCACTGGAGGAACCGAAAGCGTTATCGGTGCTACTCGGCTTGTCGAGGTTTGCGGTGCTCTCGCTTCTAATGTCCTTACGACACTAGAAGGATATGGAGGTATCTTATCACTTCAAAGTTCACAATTTACGCCGAATTTACCGCTAGAATTTCCACTAAATTCTATTGGCGGTGGTATAGGTGCAGCTATATCTGATATCCACCCCGGCATAGTTAGGTACCCGGTAGATATGGCATTGAAGAGTCCGGCTACTATTGAGTACTTCTGTACGCTATACGCAACAACAATCACAGCGGCCCCGTCTTTTGTTGGAGCCATCATCTATGAGTGAATCTCCAATACCAACAGCCATAGGTGATTTTGACGCTATTGCATTAGGGGGTAATAATTATCTCCTATACTTGAAAACGCCCATGTATGTGGAGCAAACCGGGGCCAAAATCACCACACAACTTAGGCTACCGGCCCCCCACATACTAAAACGAGCATCTATCAAGCATACGGATAGTAGTGATGCAGAAAGCATTGATGCACTAGCCTATGCAATACGTCACCGAATGCTACCCGGAAAGAATTTCACGGTCACTTTGCGCTATGGGGCGGTTGTAGTGGCATCAGATACGGTGGAGATATTCGGAAAAGAGTATATTAGTGACGAAACTATATACATACTTGAAACCAACACCACGGCAACTGATAGGATATATTTTTCTATGGTGATTGAGGTACTAGAATAGTATGCCGACATATTGGGGGGGCGTGGAGGTTACTAGGACATCTGTATTATTTGTAGATGGGAATATTGATATGGACGGTCACGATATCGACTTAGGGTCCGGTAAACTAAAGACTACAAATCTACTTTTTAAAGAATGGACAAGTTCAATAATGGCATTGCGAAATAGGGCCGATGATGCCGACAAAGCCTTAAAATTACAAGATGTCACGGCGGGAGGTACTGGATACTTTACGGGGTCTGTATCAACCGGTATAGTCTCTGAAATAGTGGCAAATGCCGGGGTAATCATAGATGGCCTAAAATCAAAGGATGGTTCCTTACAAGGCTTTGATGCAATGGCTGATGCTGACGCTGATAATGATACCTTATACAAAGCATCCGATCATGCTAATGTGTTGTATTATAAGGATAGTGGCGGAACCTGTCACGCTTTATGGTAATGGTGTTTAAAATGGCTGTAAGTACATATAAATTCAGAACTAAAGACGATATGGGGCTAACCCTAAGCGGGGTGACCATAAAAAGAGGTAGTTCAACTTTTGGCACTTCTGATAATTCTGGATGTCTACCAACGGGGTGTACAAGTGCTTATATTTCCGGCCCCGGTACAACTTCAGAGTTTAGGGCGTATAAGTCCGGTTATGTGTCGCAAACAAAAAGCGTATACTTTCCAACATACCAGCATGATATAGAAATTGTATTTATGCTTGAAAAGGTTGAAGTGGCCCAATCTTGGTATAGGATACGTACCAAAGACGATAGGGGCCAGCCCTTGGGTGGGGTTCGGATTGATAAAGGATCGTTTTATTTGGATACTACGGATTCTAATGGTTGTTTGCCCGCTGGATGCTCTCAAAAGTATCCAAGCACGAACGGGACTACATATCAGATTCGGGCGGGAAAAAGTGGATATATAAGCGATATGAAGACCATTAACTTTCCCAACTACGAACACGACATGGAAATAGTGTTCATGCTCGAAAAGATACCGGAACCGGAACAATCTTACTTTAGGGTTCGCACCAGGAACCAGGCGGGTGCACCGCTCGGCGGGGTGCGGATAGAGAAAGCTGGATATCTCGGCACTACGGACGCTGCGGGGTGCCTACCTGGCGGATGTACTCAAAAGTATCCGAGTACACCAGGTCAGACCGCACTATTCAAAGCCACAAAAACAGGATATGAAGATCTGGAGAAGTCGGTATACTTCCCCACATATGAGCACGACATGGAGATATTGCTAAGCCTGGTCAAGATTGAGGAGCCAGAGCAATGCTCATACAGTATTACGGTGAGAGATGCCAACGGCGACCCTATATCAACCGCACAATTGAGGATTGACGGATCATTAAAAAATACGGGGTCAGACGGGTATTACCCGGGCGGTGTAGGGAATGTAATTCCGATAGCGTGCGGCACTAGCATAGTGGTCAAGGCTTCAAAATGGGGGTATGTGGAGCAAACACATACATTCACAATCCAGAGTCCAGCTCATGCAATTGTATTCTATCTCCAGGAAACAGAGCCGGAACCAGAGCCGGATCCGGATCCGGATCCGGAGCAATGCTCATACAGCATTATGGTTCGTGATGCAGATACTCAGATGCCACTAACGGCGCCCCTAGTGATTGACGGGCGGACAAAAAATACGGGGTCAGACGGGTATTATCCGGGCGGGGTCGGTCAAGTTATCCCGGTTCCGTGCGGTACTGTAATGATTGTTAAGGCTTCAAAATGGGGGTACATAGAACAGACTCATACTTTCACGATTCAAAGCCCAAGTCAACAAATTGTTTTTAATCTCCACAAAGATGAAGATTCAACCGGGGGGGGTGGGGGCGAGTGGACAGAGAACACAATGCTGATAGCTCTTGGAGCTGTGGCGGGCTTGGGTGCCTGGTGGTATCTCACCGGTGGTAAGAAGAAGCTTAAGAAGTTGATGAAGTGATCGACCCCCCCTAAGTGGACGATGCCCATCCCCGACCTAGGGGGGTCTTTTCTATCCATAGCACGATTTTTTTTTTTCGGTAGGATATACCCGATAGCGTTTTTTTCATCCGGACACGGGCTTAAGGAATCGTTTTGAGATCTCGAAACCTTTCTGCAGAAAGGATCGATCCTACCAGGTGAACTATATCTCCAAAACACTGATCAAACAATCCGGGGTAAAATAGCCCTTGGTATCCGTCTTCTTGGGACAATCTGAGTACTCAAGATTACAATAGATATCCTTAATGTGAGTACCTTTAACCATTCCATCAACTATCCTTATTTCGCAAATAGGATACCTTAGGCATGATTTATAGCCGAGGGCATCTTCAAGGGTTGTCATTATGAGTCACTTGAAGAGATCCGAGATTGAGATATGTAAAAGCACTTTCATGAACTTATTTTCACGGTTATATCTTTGCTCTTCTATCTCTATGTTCTCGATAGCGAGATCATACAGATACTCTGGGATATCACCCATTTTATATAGCTTTTCTATGACAGCCCTACCCCTAGAAGGATTGCCACTTTCGGCGATTCGTTTATAAGTGTCGACGCAATGCATCATATTACCACCGTGCCTTTCCCGGATCTTTCTTCAAATTCATCGAGGGATGATTGATTGATCGCTATTTCAATGTCAACGACTTGAGAAAACATCTGTTTCATCATGTCGTAATCAAAATCCTTAGCTTCAATCATGATCCTTGTTTTATCAGCATCGCTACTTATGCTCTTGATTCTACCCACAAAATTGATTTTCTCCATCATTTTGATATCTCCTTTCTAAATTCCTTTCTAATTCTTTCTTTTAATCTCATTTCGTTTTGAGTTTCACAAGCATTTTGATAAGCACTCGCTTGTCTTAGGAGACTTTCTATGGCTTGACTTGGTCGGCATTTCATGTCCACCATGTAGTTATCTACCACTTCATAAGCCTCTTGAGTTATTGACACCGTAAGGTGTACTTTTGGTTTTTTTGGAATATATGGCATAATATCTCTCCATATAGCTTTATTGCACATGCGTATTTATATCTTTTTATCTTAGTTTCTCTTACTACATTTTAAAAGAGAGAGAGAGAGAGAGAGAGAGAGAGAGAAATCATATCATTCCTAAACTGTACAGTTTTTGGCCTTTTTTTAGGGTCTGGGGGGTATGCAAAAAAATTTGTACAAAGTTTGTACAATTAGGACAATTAAAACTTTAAGCCAAATCAATAGTAATGTATCATTGCATGAGTGAAGAAGTTTCTGAAGGTATACCCGATGAATCTCTACAAAAATTGATGAATCTTACAGAAAATCTACCAAAATTTACAGAAAAGACTATAAACATACCGGGTTTTGGCGAAATCGGCATCATGGAATTACCAAAATATGTTCCACTCTATGTCTCTGCAACAAAAACCAAGGCTGTACGGGATTTAATCCCTAAAGAAATCCATAATGCTATAATGGAGTTTGCATATGCCACCGGAATTGAAGAGAAGCCAATTCCAAGGACTAAGATGGCTGATATTCCTTTCCCTAGATCGGCCATAATTCAAACGATTCTTGTTATGCACGACCAGGGATGGGGAAACTCTCAAATCGCAAAGCAAACAAATATGACTCTTACGACAATCACAAGTCTACTAGATGAAGGTCTAACTGACAGAAATGAAGGAAAACTTAAATTAAATCTAAAAAGGAGGTTTAGCGAATGGATAAAAAGAAAACTGGAAGCAAAGGTGGAAGCGGTGTTCCTGCAAAACGCCGAAAGAGCGGAACGACTACTACCAAAACAAAAAGAAGAAAATCCAACAGAGGAAACAAAGCCTTAAAGACCGCTGAGAAGTTTGCACCGCCACTGGCCGGGGTTGCAGCATTTTTGGGGCCATATGTCAAAAATTCGGGCGGTATTGGAGAAGTACCCACCGCAATAATGAACGATATTAAAAACTTCAATGCAACGGACGCAACAAACAGATTGAAGGACAGAAACAACCAGAAAGAGATTGCTATTCCACTTGTTGGTGGTGTTGCCATTGGGATCATCTCAAAAGAGGTATTGAAGGGAAAGAGTAAGACGGCTGGTAGGATTGTAGGAAAGACCGCTACCGCTTATGGAGTTGGAAAACTCGCAAAAGTGGTTCTGGATCCACCGGCTGATCAGCCAGTAGGGGGTATCGCACAACTCGCCCCACCAAGCGTGACAGATATACCTGTTAGATCCACCAGTAACCCATATGAAAGTGGAGGCTACTAGTATGATCGAGTGTGCAATATGTGGAGAAGAAATCAAGAAATCAATACAGTATATAGCCATATCTAAAGATAGATGGAGTGGAAAGATTTCAGAAAAGCCAGAAGATGTTGTATTATGCCATTCTAAGTGCGTAACTAACGCCTTAGATATAATAAGAGATATAATGACGGAGGATTAAAATATGTCAATTGCAGCTATTGCAGCAACCCCCACGGTTTGCCCCGATATCACCAAAACAGCCCTTGGTGACCCCATTATAATTCCCACGGGTATTCGTGCTATACTCGCTATAATCCCATACATGCAAATAGACGCGGGGATTACAGCGGCAAAAACAAAGCTAACAAAAGTCATAATTGAAAGCAATGATATCCCTAGGGGTTTAGCCCCCCTAGAATTGCTTTGTAACCCCATAGGGGGCGGCCTCGGTACGGCCTTAGATGGCTATGCAGCTAATCCCCAAAAATATGCAGTTAACATAAATGTGACTGATGGTGCACGTATACAAGCATATGGCCAGGGCCTCCAAGATGCAACAACTGACCCAATAGTAGGCTGTATATACATCATAAGTACCAGCTCGCCAGTAGGGCCTCAGAGATACGGTTTAGTGGGTGCACTTACTGGGTGCGGTGCTAATGGAATTTTGACCACTGGAGGAACCGAAAGCGTTATCGGTGCTACTCGGCTTGTCGAGGTTTGCGGTGCTCTCGCTTCTAATGTCCTTACGACACTAGAAGGATATGGAGGTATCTTATCACTTCAAAGTTCACAATTTACGCCGAATTTACCGCTAGAATTTCCACTAAATTCTATTGGCGGTGGTATAGGTGCAGCTATATCTGATATCCACCCCGGCATAGTTAGGTACCCGGTAGATATGGCATTGAAGAGTCCGGCTACTATTGAGTACTTCTGTACGCTATACGCAACAACAATCACAGCGGCCCCGTCTTTTGTTGGAGCCATCATCTATGAGTGAATCTCCAATACCAACAGCCATAGGTGATTTTGACGCTATTGCATTAGGGGGTAATAATTATCTCCTATACTTGAAAACGCCCATGTATGTGGAGCAAACCGGGGCCAAAATCACCACACAACTTAGGCTACCGGCCCCCCACATACTAAAACGAGCATCTATCAAGCATACGGATAGTAGTGATGCAGAAAGCATTGATGCACTAGCCTATGCAATACGTCACCGAATGCTACCCGGAAAGAATTTCACGGTCACTTTGCGCTATGGGGCGGTTGTAGTGGCATCAGATACGGTGGAGATATTCGGAAAAGAGTATATTAGTGACGAAACTATATACATACTTGAAACCAACACCACGGCAACTGATAGGATATATTTTTCTATGGTGATTGAGGTACTAGAATAGTATGCCGACATATTGGGGGGGCGTGGAGGTTACTAGGACATCTGTATTATTTGTAGATGGGAATATTGATATGGACGGTCACGATATCGACTTAGGGTCCGGTAAACTAAAGACTACAAATCTACTTTTTAAAGAATGGACAAGTTCAATAATGGCATTGCGAAATAGGGCCGATGATGCCGACAAAGCCTTAAAATTACAAGATGTCACGGCGGGAGGTACTGGATACTTTACGGGGTCTGTATCAACCGGTATAGTCTCTGAAATAGTGGCAAATGCCGGGGTAATCATAGATGGCCTAAAATCAAAGGATGGTTCCTTACAAGGCTTTGATGCAATGGCTGATGCTGACGCTGATAATGATACCTTATACAAAGCATCCGATCATGCTAATGTGTTGTATTATAAGGATAGTGGCGGAACCTGTCACGCTTTATGGTAATGGTGTTTAAAATGGCTGTAAGTACATATAAATTCAGAACTAAAGACGATATGGGGCTAACCCTAAGCGGGGTGACCATAAAAAGAGGTAGTTCAACTTTTGGCACTTCTGATAATTCTGGATGTCTACCAACGGGGTGTACAAGTGCTTATATTTCCGGCCCCGGTACAACTTCAGAGTTTAGGGCGTATAAGTCCGGTTATGTGTCGCAAACAAAAAGCGTATACTTTCCAACATACCAGCATGATATAGAAATTGTATTTATGCTTGAAAAGGTTGAAGTGGCCCAATCTTGGTATAGGATACGTACCAAAGACGATAGGGGCCAGCCCTTGGGTGGGGTTCGGATTGATAAAGGATCGTTTTATTTGGATACTACGGATTCTAATGGTTGTTTGCCCGCTGGATGCTCTCAAAAGTATCCAAGCACGAACGGGACTACATATCAGATTCGGGCGGGAAAAAGTGGATATATAAGCGATATGAAGACCATTAACTTTCCCAACTACGAACACGACATGGAAATAGTGTTCATGCTCGAAAAGATACCGGAACCGGAACAATCTTACTTTAGGGTTCGCACCAGGAACCAGGCGGGTGCACCGCTCGGCGGGGTGCGGATAGAGAAAGCTGGATATCTCGGCACTACGGACGCTGCGGGGTGCCTACCTGGCGGATGTACTCAAAAGTATCCGAGTACACCAGGTCAGACCGCACTATTCAAAGCCACAAAAACAGGATATGAAGATCTGGAGAAGTCGGTATACTTCCCCACATATGAGCACGACATGGAGATATTGCTAAGCCTGGTCAAGATTGAGGAGCCAGAGCAATGCTCATACAGTATTACGGTGAGAGATGCCAACGGCGACCCTATATCAACCGCACAATTGAGGATTGACGGATCATTAAAAAATACGGGGTCAGACGGGTATTACCCGGGCGGTGTAGGGAATGTAATTCCGATAGCGTGCGGCACTAGCATAGTGGTCAAGGCTTCAAAATGGGGGTATGTGGAGCAAACACATACATTCACAATCCAGAGTCCAGCTCATGCAATTGTATTCTATCTCCAGGAAACAGAGCCGGAACCAGAGCCGGATCCGGATCCGGATCCGGAGCAATGCTCATACAGCATTATGGTTCGTGATGCAGATACTCAGATGCCACTAACGGCGCCCCTAGTGATTGACGGGCGGACAAAAAATACGGGGTCAGACGGGTATTATCCGGGCGGGGTCGGTCAAGTTATCCCGGTTCCGTGCGGTACTGTAATGATTGTTAAGGCTTCAAAATGGGGGTACATAGAACAGACTCATACTTTCACGATTCAAAGCCCAAGTCAACAAATTGTTTTTAATCTCCACAAAGATGAAGATTCAACCGGGGGGGGTGGGGGCGAGTGGACAGAGAACACAATGCTGATAGCTCTTGGAGCTGTGGCGGG
>JGI24724J26744_10003464_pt1 | contig 10232 bp, 9 predicted proteins | sample Cruoilmetagenom7_FD_26744 | JGI IMG/M metagenome (IMG submission 26744)
ATGATCAAGGCCCTTCTCGCAAAAGTGCCTGCCCTCGACCCGTCTGAAATAAACGACGTGATCGTGGGAAATGTGGCCCAGTCTGGAGAGACAGGCTTCAACATTGGGCGCATTGCAGGCATTCTCGCCGGCCTTCCTCTCTCGGTTCCTGGCCACGCGGTGCAGCGGTTCTGTGCATCCAGCCTTCAAGGTATCAGTGCCGCGGCAAACTCCATCAAGGTCGGCGAAGGCGACATCTACGTGTGTGGTGGGGTCGAAAAGAGCACAGTACCAAAAGACTCCAACCCAATGGCCGGGCTCGGCGGTTTCAACAAAGACCTGTTCGGTGGCACAGAAGGACTCCCGAATATCTACATTCCGATGGGGATGACCGCAGAAAATGTGGCCGAACGCTACAAAGTGAATCGGCAAGACCAAGACGAGTTCGGGAAACTGAGCCAGGACCGGGCCGTGGCCGCCCAAGAAAATGGCTTCTTTGAGCGGGAAATCATCCCCTTCACAAAAGCCGATGGCACTGTGGTCACAAAGACGACTGCCCACGTGCTGGAGTCACGCTCGAAAAAATGGCACAGCTCAAAGCGTCGTTCCGGCAAGAAGGTGGCACCGTTACCGCAGGGAATTCCTGCCCGCTCAACGATGGAGCCGCAGCAGTTCTCCTCATGAGCAAAACAAAAGCGGAGCAACTCGGTCTCACACCGATGGCCCGCATTATTGCCACTGCTTACAGCGGGAATGAACCTGAGTACATGGGCGTGGCTCCAATTGACGCCATCCCCAAGGTCCTGAAGAAAACAGGCATGTCCATCTCTGATGTGGACGTGGTCGAGCTGAACGAGGCATTCGCCGCGCAGGTCCTTCCTGTATGCCGCGAGACCGGTATCGATATTGCAACACAACTGAACCCGCATGGCGGGGCAATTGCACTCGGCCACCCCTTTGGCATGACCGGTGCTCGCATCATGACCACTCTGATCAACGACCTGCAGACGCTCGACAAGAGCATCGGGATCGAGACCATGTGTGCCGCAGGCGGCATGGCAATGGCCACCATGATCGAACGCCTCAACTGACCGAACGGGAACCGCACAGCACAAGAAGTACGCACTCCTCATAACAGTCACATAAAAAAGAGGGCCCCACAGATCTGTGGGGCCCTCTTTTCCTGACTTTCCCTACTCCTGTTACAGATGTCGTAGAGGTCTCGTTCGAGGCCAGAAATCCCGCCGAACACCAGACACGCCGTTAGGGGGCATGCGAAGGATCCACGACCCAGCCTGCGGCAAGGTAATCCTGCAAATCCTCGTGGAAAAAGAAATAGCTGCCACCCTTTTTCACCATCAGCCCATCCTCAACAGCCTTTTCGAGCGCACGACCGAGACGGCGCGGCAAACGTTTCTCACGTTGCAGTCGGTAACGCAACAGCCAATGCCACACCCATCCCGCTCCTCCAGCGAGAAAGAAAATCGCAACAGCCAGGCAAAGGCTGATTTCTATCGGGAATGAACCGGTATGCAAAAAAGAACCGGCCATCTGCACAATCACACCGAAAACAGCCGCGAGAAAAAGTGCTCTTCGCCCTGAACGTCGCAGCATTCCAGGCAAAAACGCCCCACCCATTCTGGCGAAGTTTCCCGACAATAAAAAGACAAGCCCACCTACAGCAAGACTCAACAGACTTAATGCCGGCACCAGAGAGAAATCCCCTGCCCCAATCACAAGCCCGGCAGCAAGGGCAAGTCCCACCACCGTACCCAGGTTCTTTTTCTTGCACAAAAAAGGCCAGTTCAAATCGATCAAGGGAGGTTCTTGCGGGGCCGCGTGCCACAACAANCCAACCAGACAGACCAGCAAAAAAAGGAAGACCGCGCTCATACCNNAAAGAACACCGGCAAGGGCTCCCGCACGAAGACCGGCAACAAGACCAAGACTGGCCCCTACGCAGAGGGAAAAGATNCCGTGATACTGAAGATACGCTCGCCTCTGCTGCGCNGGAGCAACCCAGTCAAGCCGAAGATGCTCCGGCGCAAAATCGGTGCGGCAATGATCGCTCAGCACCCATGCCACCCAAGAAACCCACCTTTGTTCCCGTCCGCGGGCTGTTGTCGTGTCTCGAACGTCTTTTGCCGGCACAGATATCTTGGGTGCTGCTGTGCCGGACTCCGGAGTTTTTACTCCGAGGACTGTGTGTGGCAAGGACCTCTGCTCGCTTGAGGACCCAGCAGAGGTCTTGCGTGCTGTTGCGGATACAGGCAGCTCAAAGGAGGCGAGCTCGGATACGGCCAAGGCAGGGGAGGCCATGTCAGGTGCGCAGTCGGTATTGGTTGTTACCGTTGCGACGTCGGTCTCCGTGATGGCATCTACCTCTCTTGCCACCCCCGCGACCAGCACTTTTTCAGAGTTTTCCCGGNAAGCATTTTCAGAGTTTTCCTGGGACGCAACAGAGGTGCGTNGAAGAGAAACAGTACTGTATGCTCCGGCTGTTGTGCTCGGCTTACACGCCACAAANGCCTCCCACAATGTTTGGGAGGCCTCGGTCACCGACATGCCGGCAANAGACAGCAAACGNTTTTTCTGAAAAACCGTGAGAGCGATGTGTGCCATGAGAGGGGTGCGCAATACTTCCCAGAGCACGTTTTCTGTCTCACCATTTCTTTCTGACAAAACATCAGAAAGAACGCTGAAGGCCGGGATCCTCTCAAGTGCATCCCTCAAATCGGTCCGGTCGAGAGGAACAATGACCGCAGGAGGCGTCAGCGTTTCCACTCCCGCCCCAATTGCGAGCAGCTCTTGGTAAGTAGACGTCTCACAGGTCAGAATAAAAGGTCGTTCCGTTTTGCAAAAACCATCGTTCACCTCTTTTGCACACGCAGACCGCCATGCTGGAGGAATCCGCTCAAATCCCTCAAAAATTGGGAGTATACTATTGCTCTCAACCCACTTGCGCCCCATGTAAAAAGGAATCTGATAGCGGACGCGCAGCTCCCAAACCATCCAGCCGGAGAGAGATCCCCCCTCCCACATCCATCCCGGCAAAGAGAACACAACGGGAACTATCCCAACAGGATTCAGTTCTGCCCGGTCAAGCAATTCAAGGGCAATTGCATGGGACAAAGATGTTTTGCCTGCCCCAGACGCGCCAAGCAAGACAAGCTGCCCCTGCGCGTCGGCCAGTAAAACGGTCATATTTCCTTCAGAAAAGCAAACCGTTTCAAAAGACAAGGGCATCGAAGAAGGTTCTTGTCTGGATCTCCCAGCAAAAAATGGCTCTTCGCCTTCCGAGGCAGGCATGAGGGCAAGCTGCGAAATCGAGGAAGCAAGCAGGTCCGGACGGTACTGAATTTTCACGTCAAGCCGTCCGGTTTCCCAAAGAGACCCCAAGAGGCAGGGGTTCACCCAGTTCTCACGAACTCCGGCAATAAGACGGCGGCGGCACCGCGATTGGCGTGGCCACATGCTCCCCCACTCCTTCGTGCCTTCTGCGGCAAGTTTGCGTTGCCGCCACTATCCTTAACTCACCCAGACAGCATTCTACTTTTCCCCCTAAAAATCCCGGCGAAAAGCCCTGCTAGTTAGAAATTACCCAAAAATCTGTCACTAGCAGGGCTTCGTCCTTGCACAGGACAACACGGGATGAGAAAGAATCAGGCAGGGCGAAATCTCACAAGAGCGCTTCCTTCTCCTGTATCGTGGAACACCGCTTCCACTTTCTGCCCAATCGCCACACTCTCGGGCACACAATCCACAATGTTGGTGAGCACGCGCGGACCTTCGGCAAGTTCCACATACGCAAGAACGTACGGAGCCGCTTGCCAGTAATGACCTTGACCGCGCCGGGTCACTGTATAGCTGTACACTGCTCCCTCGCCCGATGCTTCAAACCATAATGTATCGGTACTCGCGCAGGCGGGACAGAGGAAACGCGGATACCAAATGACCGTCTGACACTGATTACAACGCTTCAAAAGAAGTTTTCCCTCTGCAGTTGCATCCCAGAAGGGCTTTGTCTCCGGATTCACTTTTGGCGTGGGGGTAGGCAGTGAGTTCTCGCTCATGCGTCTTCTCTCCCAAGAATCAAGGTCGCGCTTCCCATACGGGTGCCCAATGATCCACCCGTCCCATGTGCAAGCGCAAGGGAACAGTCCGGGACTTGCACTTTCGGATGTGCTTCGCCTCTGAGCTGGCGAACAGCTTCAATCACTTTGGTCATACCCCCCCGGTTCGCCGGATGGTTATTACACAACCCACCACCATCCGTGTTAAAAGGCAACTTGCCGTGAGGTGCATGGAGAGCGCCGTCCATGACAAAACTCCCGCCCTTGCCTTTCTCGCAAAAACCAAGGTCCTCGATCGTTTCGAGCACAGTGATCGTGAAAGAATCGTAAATAGAGGCATAGTCAATATCCGCAGGGGTCAATCCCGCCTCACGAAAGGCACGTGGCCCAGACCAAAGCGCCCCGGTATGGGTGAGATCAATGCGACCATTATTCGTATGCTTTGGCGCCTCGCCCTCTCCGAGAACTTTCACACACTGTCGGTCAAGGTCTCTCGCCACTTCTGGGCTCACCACCAGCAAGGCGCCGCCCCCATCGGTGATCACACAACAGTCCAGACGGTGCAAAGGATCGCTCACCAAAGGCGACTGCAACACATCCTCGATAGTAATCACATCTTGCAAAAAGGCGCGTGAGTTATGCTGTGCATGATGGGACGCAGCCACCTTGATGGCAGCAAGCTGCTCACTCGTTGTGCCGAACTCATACATGTGACGCTGGGCGGCCAGGGCATACATACCAAGGACAGTTGGTCCGAAGACGTTCTCAAAAGCCCCCTCTGGCGCACCCCCAAAAGGCGGACGACCAAAATCGCCCGATCGGGGGAGACCCGCCAAGGTGATCAGCGCTACCTGGCACTTTCCTGCAGCAATCGCAGCAGCAGCATGCCCGACATGCACAACATAAGAGGAGCCGCCGGTTTCCGTGCTGTCCATATAGGAGAGACCCAAACCCAAGTATTCGGCCATCGAAATGGTGCCGAAACCAGGAGCGTCGCCTGCACAAAAATAAGCGTCCACGTCAGATAAAGAAAGTCCCGCGTCAGCCAGAGCGCCCAGTGCTACCTCCGCATGCACTTGCGCCGGCGACTTACCAGGAATCTCTCGGTCAGGGTGCTCATACGCCCCCGCAATGAACGCCTTGCCTTTGATGCTCACAATGCCAACCTCTGTTCTGAACCCGCTTCTCGCACAGTCTTCTCGAAGCGCACAGGGGTGTGCCGTCCTTTGCGACAATCACCGCCGCGCACACCACAACAAGCCCACGGTCGAGAGGCCGGTCGACAGGCCGGCCGACGATAGGACGGCAGGCAGGACGGTGCCCGCACCCTCCGGCCAGACTGTAGACGGCAACCTCGCCGAGGCACGAACGCGCCTCACAAGAAGGCGAAAAAACCGTATCAGGNTGTCGAAAAAACCGTACNAACACCCAGGGTGTTTGTACGGAGTCACGAAAGGGCNGCAGCAGGCGTGACAAACCGATGAGAGAGATCGTCAAGCACTGCCTCAAGGCTCGCCATATTAAAAGCAGGAAGCAGTAAAACTAGCTGGTCAGCCCCAGCTTCTTCGTAACNACCCAGATCATCTGGCTGCACCGGTTTGAGGTAAGGGCACACACTGACCTGGAGATCATCGCGGGACCGTCCCCTTTCTTGAAGAAGGGGGTCAAGACGCGACATGCCNGCTGCAAGATCATCGGGAAGAAAGTTGAACGGGAACCAACCTTGCCCAAGGTCAGCAACGCGACGCAAGGCCGGATCAGTGTGCCCACCAAAATACAGGGGGGGAAAAGGCGATTGCTGTGGCTTGGGATACTGCCGGCAGGGGGGCAAGGAGTAAAACTCGTCTTCATGCCGGGAGACAGGGTCCTCCCACAACCGTTGCATCACTTCCAGATAAGAACGGCAACGCGCGCCACGCTTCTCAAAGGGAACCCCAAGCGCCGCAAACTCTTCGGCTTGCCATCCCACACCAATGCCGAAATCCATCCGACCATCAGACAGCCAATCCAAGTCAGCGACTTGCTTCGCTGTATACACCGGATTACGTTGCGGGACGAGACAAACACCCGTCCCAAGACGAATACGAGAAGTCGCGGCAGCAAGAAAAGAAAGCGCAGTAAAAGGCTCCAACATCCCTGACCCTGCAGGAACAGGAAGCCGCCCATTGTCTGCATAAGGATACGCAGACTCCGGGTCGTCAAAAAGGACAACGTGTTCCCCTGCCCAAATCGAATGGAAACCACGTTCCTCAGCCCCAGCACCAAGGCAACGCACAAATTCACCAGTCGCGACAGGGCTGGCAAGCGGAGCGAACAACCCAACTTTCATGTATGAAATCCCCCATGTCTTTTCGCAGTCCGCAGCAACGTATTTCTGCACGTTGCTGATTTCTCGCCCCAGCCAAGCCACACAGCCGGAAACGCGCCGGCGGGCCATGCCTGCAGGAAAAATCGCTTCTCCCTGCTCTGTCATTTCGACTGCGCAGCGGCTTTACTCGAAAGGCTTTCCCAATCAAGCACTCCGCACACTCTCGCCTGGCTCCCCCGAGGCAGGTTTTTATCCTACTGTCCGAACCCGAGAATGCACCCGTCCTCGATGTCTGCTTGTCTGCTATCACCTCGCCTTGTCTCTCGCGGATTTTTGCGGGTCCAGTGTCGCCAATAAAACGGAAGCCACCCGCAACAAGCACGCGAAAATCCGGAAACCGAAGCCATCACACAGATGGAGACTGCCCAGGGCGCACGTCTCGCGCTGTCGTTTCCGCAGCAAAAAAACGGCGGAACCAGACCGATGCCAAAGCCGCAACTTCCTCTAATGCTCCTGTTTCCTGGAATAAGTGCGTCGCGCGGGGAATCACCGCCAAATCAGTCACGCAGCCGGTCAGTTGCCGCCGCGCCACCTGATTCAATCGCAAAACCGAGCGGTCAAACTCTCCCACAATAAGCAGGGTGGGAGCCCGTACTGCAGACAAACCGATAGACAGGTCAGGCCGCCCGCCGCGCGAAACCACCGCCGAAATGTCGCAGCGCCCTGCCGCTGCAGTGAGCGCAGCTCCCGCGCCTGTACTCGCCCCAAAATACCCAATCGGCAAGGCTTCCAGACCAGGCTGGGTACGCACCCAATCTGTTGCATCTGCCAGACGTTGTGCCAAAAAAGGAATGTCGAAGACCAGGTCGTGACGATCTTCTTCTGCGGGAGTGAGGAGATCAAAGAGCAGGGATGTGATACCTTCGTCGCATAGAACACGCGCCACTGCCCTGTTGCGCGGACTATGACGGCTACTCCCGCTACCATGCGCAAAAAGCACCACTCCAGCTGAAACAGGAGGGAGAAACAAGTCTCCGTACAAGCTCATCTCACCTGCACCTGCACCTGCTTGGGGAAGGGGAATCCGGAGAAAACGCGGTTCGGCGTGCATTGATGCTTCCCCCGACCCTCCTCTCTCCGTGCGCGCTGCGATCAGGTCCGCTTCTCTGCTTGCTTCTCCTCCCCTATCTTCTGGTGCATACTCGTACGAAACATCCTGACCACTTTTTTCCTCTCCCGTGACCCGCGCCTCTCCGGATGTTCTCTCGCTTGCTGAAGAAAAAACTTCTTCTCGCGACTGCGCCAGCAAAAACCGCACTGTACTACTATCCACTTGCTTAAAATCCCCGTACCAATAGCCAATGGCACGAAAATCCGTCGGAGTATGCAAACATACCACTTCGTCATACGGGCCGTTCGGGGCAGCAAGGTTCTGCACCGTCTCGCGAGGCGCGACAGGAATCGCAAGCACAACGTGCGCGGCTCCCAAGGCCTGAACCACAACAGCAGCAGCAGATGCGGTACCTCCCGTCGCAAGTCCATCATCAATCACCAGAACACACCGTCCCGACAAGTCAACAATGGCACGCCCCTCCCGGTACTCTGCGACACGCCGCACAACAACATCTTTCTCTCTCTCCAGCGTGGGAAGCACGTCAGAAGGCGCGAGCTGCAACTGTTCCAACAAGCTCCTATTCCAGACTTCCACTCCACCCTCTGCCACAGCACCCAGCCCAAGTTCCGGCTGGGCAGGCGCACCGATTTTGCGCACCACAATCACATCCAACGGGGCAGACAAAGAACGAGCCACTTCGGCAGCCACTGGTACCCCCCCCCGGGGAAGGCCCAACACCACAGGGTTTTCCCCTGCATACTCGAGAAGTACTGCCGCCAACTGTCGACCGGCGTCCGCACGATCCATAAACAACATATCTTCTTTCACCTTCTTCACCACAACCTGGAAAACCTCAGTGTTACCTCCCCCCACACTACGTTTCAACGGAGCAAAAGCAGAGGGCCGAAAATCCCTTCTCCCACCTCTTTCTTCCCAAAACCCTTGCCAAAGAAAGCTCGCCCCTTCCACACCCCCTCCCCTGCACCCCGATATCCGAAAGACATCGCTCTTCTCGGACCCTCTCCCGGCAGAGACCACAACCAGAGACTTTTCTCTCTCACAACAGCTCACAACAGCTCACAACAGCTCACAACAGCTGTCGACAGCTCGCAACAGCTCACAACAGCTGTCGACACGACACAAGATCCACAGCAGAGGCGAGGTGCTTCTTCAGGGCAGTGCCGCGATCGTCCATTTCGGTAATGAGGTCGCTCCACATTCCGATTGGCAGCGAGACAGATGTTCCTTGTCCCCAGATGGGGAGGCAGCAGCATCGAAAGCACAAAGAACATCGGAAGCACAGTGATCTCTTCACCCATATTTTCTCCTGCAACCCGGCAGCAACGCCCGGCAACGAAGCCATATCTCAGGAGAAAGAACCCTGTTGTAGAGGAGCAGTATGAACATCAAAACAAAAATGATCGCGGGAGTTGCTGTGATCACCGTCCTGTTATTGGGATTCCTTATGTACCTGAGGTCGTACACAAATGGTGCTGTGAGTGACCTTGAGGGGATGCGGGATCATGAGCTTGCGCTCGCCAATGCAGCCTGGTCCGTACGGTATTACGATCAGATACGAAATTCCGTACTTGCCGAAGGACTGCAAACCATCACATTCCATTCCAGGTTGGATGGCGAAACAGGAACCACAGAAGGGAACGAGAGTAGCGAGACCATTATTGTAGACGGACAGGAATTTGAGTCCACTGTCATGTCGGAATCAGTCTCAGAAGCGGTAGATCAACGCGGCGATCTCAGTGCAATATATGAATCATCGAACCAGGCATTGCGCAAAGCCATCAGTTTCGGCCTCGCAAACAGCTCGGGAAGCGCCCTCGGCCACCTGGAGCATGTGAAAGCGACTGAAAATAAAGTTCTGGCTGCCAGCACGAAACTCATCGGGCTACTNCTCACTGGTCAAATCGCAGANTCCGAGCAGGTCCTCATAAATGAATATAAACCGACACGAGACGAGTTTCTCCAAGCCACAGATGNCTTCTTCCAAAACCAGGANAGCAGCATTCAGCAGTCAATCGCCAACAAAATCTCCNATACCGAAAATGCCCGCAACACCTCTATGGTGATCCTGGGAACACTCATCCTGGCTATCGGAGGCATCGCAACCATTCTCGCCCAAAACATCGCGACACGCGTCCAACAACTTACCGCCATTTCCAACCGCATCTCGGAGGGAGAGATTGATGGCCTCAATATCAACCTGAGCGGAAAGGACGAAATCAGCCAGTTGGGCGAATCCATGAACGGGGTCGTCGCTGCATTCGAAGTCCTCTACCAGCAGGCAGAAGCAGTAATGGCACAAGGTCCTGCGCTCCGAGAAGTTGCGGCTGCCGAACGCAACGACGAGCAGTGATTATGGGGGCAAAACTTTCGGAGTTCTATCAACAAGCACAAGACGCAGCAGGGCTACAGGGGAGAATAAAACTCGCCATGATTACCAAGCTCTCCCAGGAGAAGGCCGAAGAGGCAGCAGACTCCCCAAAAAACATTCAGCTCTTCGCTGACGCAGTCAAAAAGATCCAGGCAGGATAAGGGGAAAAGCAGCCCAAGAAGCTTCCAGAAAGAACTTTTCTTTCTGGAAGCTTCTTGCTGTAGGCGGGAAAAATGGAAAACTTTCTCTCCGAACCTTGCGTCCAGTGAGAAAACTCCTCCAGAAAAACCGGCACTACAGCCCCAGGAAAGCATGGGGAAAACAGGGAAAAACGGTCAGAAAAAATCAGGCAACAGGAGCCGCAATCGG
>JGI24724J26744_10003466_pt1 | contig 10227 bp, 12 predicted proteins | sample Cruoilmetagenom7_FD_26744 | JGI IMG/M metagenome (IMG submission 26744)
GAGCCATTTATGAAGGCACGCTTGATTTCGTAGAAGGCGAAAAACTAGCCGAGTCTTTTGCATAATATGGGACTGGCCAAACGTATTATTCCTTGTTTAGACGTTGATAANGGTCGCGTAGTTAAAGGCGTCAAGTTTGTCGACATCCGTGATGCTGGCGACCCAGTTGAAGTNGCTAGGCGNTATGATCAAGAGGGAGCAGATGAAATCACATTCCTCGATATTACTGCCACGTCNGATAATCGCGAAACAATGGTTCACGTTATNGAACAAGTNGCCGACGAAGTCTTTATTCCTTTAACTGTTGGCGGAGGCATTCGGGAATTAGCCGATATTAGCCGCATGTTAAAAGCAGGTGCCGACAAAGTTGGAATTAACAGCGCCGCTATTTTCAACCCCTCTTTTGTCAAAGAAGCTGCCGAACGATTTGGCTCTCAGTGCATTGTTGTTGCTATTGATGCTAAATGCGTCAGTGCCGATAGCGAACCTAAACGATGGGAAATATTCACCCACGGCGGCCGTAAAGAAACTGGTATAGACGCTGTTGAATGGGCAAAAAANATGGAGACCTTTGGCGCTGGAGAAATCTTGCTCACCAGCATGGACCGTGATGGCACCAAAATTGGTTTTGACCTTGAACTCACCCGCGCTATAAGCGAAGCAGTTGAAGTCCCTGTTATTGCGTCCGGTGGTGTTGGTACGCTGGATCACCTAGTTGATGGCGTTGTAAAAGGTAAAGCCGATGCCGTACTCGCCGCCAGCATTTTTCACTTTGCTGAGTACAGCATTGGTGAAGCCAAGCAGCACATGCAAAACAATGGAATTGAGGTTCGTTTGTGAATACTTGGCTCGACGACGTTAAATGGGATGAAAAAGGCCTCGCACCGGCCATAGCCCAAGACCACAAAACAGGCAAAATATTGATGGTCGCTTGGATGAACAGGCAAGCCTTACAACTTACTGCCGAGCAAGGTCACGCTGTTTATTGGTCGCGTTCTCGCAATAAATTATGGCACAAAGGCGAAGAGTCCGGACACCAACAAAAGATCATCGATATTCGCTTAGATTGTGACGAAGATGTTATTCTGATTTCTGTTGAACAAAAAGGTGGAATCGCTTGTCATACTGGTCGGGAACGTTGTTTTTACCGAAAGCTTGTAGATGGGCAATGGCAAGAAACCGACCCTGTTTTAAAAGACCCCAAAAATATCTATTCAAAATGAGCAATATACTGAAGCAACTTGAAGCCGTATTACAGCAACGCAAAAAAGATGACCCCGCATCGTCCTATGTTGCCAGTTTGTATGATAAAGGGCTTGATACCATTCTTAAGAAAATTGGCGAAGAGGCGACCGAAACAGTGATTGCCGCAAAATCAGGCGATAAAGAGCAAATTATTTACGAGACAGCAGACTTATGGTTTCACTCACTCGTTTTATTAGCACAGCAAGACTTAAGTGCTGACGACGTGCTCAATGAACTTGAGCGACGCTTTGGGCTATCCGGCCTAGATGAAAAAGCCAGTAGAACCAAGTAGAATGATTNTTATTACAACTTTCAACTAGAGGTTCCTATGGGCGGCATCGGTATTTGGCAATTAATTATTATTCTCGTTATTGTGCTTTTATTATTTGGCACAAAGCGTTTGCGNAACCTTGGCGGCGATTTAGGCGGTGCAATCAAAGGCTTTAAAGGCGCTATGAAGGAAGGAGAAAAAGAAAAGAGCACCGACGATCAAAAGTCCGTTGCTAACGACGACTCTGACAAAGACGATTCAACTAAATAGCTAACTCTTCGTTGGCTGTCATGGCCAAGAACGTTTTACCTTATGTCAGAAAGCGACTCAAACGACCAAGAAACCAGCTTCGTTTCGCACTTAGTTGAACTGCGAACGCGTCTTATTCACGCGCTCATTGGCATGCTAGCTATCTTCTTACCGCTCGCACCTTTTGCTAACAACATCTATTCATTGGTCGCACAACCACTGCTTATTCACATGCCTGAAGGCACCAGTATGGTTGCCATTGAAGTCATCTCACCCTTCCTGACACCATTAAAACTAACGCTAATGCTGTCTGTATTTATTAGCATTCCGTGGATTTTCTACCAAATCTGGTTATTCGTTTCTCCCGGTCTATACAAACATGAACAGCGCATCGCTTTACCCTTAATCAGTGCAGCCACCTTCTTATTCTATAGCGGCATGTTATTCGCCTATTTTGTCGTTATGCCCCTTATTTTCCAATTCCTAACTGCAACGGCACCCGAAGGTGTCGCAGTAATGACCGATATTAGTAAATATTTAGATTTCATTCTGACCCTATTTTTTGCTTTTGGCATGGCCTTTCAAGTGCCTATTGCAACATTCTTATTGGTTAAAACGGGCGTATCAACACCTCAAAGCTTGGCTGAAAAACGGCCTTATATTATTGTCGGCGCATTTGTTATCGGCATGTTACTAACCCCACCAGATATTATTTCACAAACCTTATTAGCCTTGCCGATGTGGCTACTTTTTGAAATTGGCTTATTCATGTCCAAAAGATTTGTGCCACAAACAGAAACTAAAACAGCTCAATGAGAAAACTATTCATACTCTTAATTATCGCTATGTGCTCACAAGCTTCCGCAAATACAAACAACCTAAAACCCTGCCCGAATAAACCAAATTGCGTCTCTAGCATGGCCAGTGATGAACATGCTATTGCACCATTCCAGTTAAAAAGTGGCGGTAACTTTAATAGTCAGCAACTTGTCGAAACACTTAAACAGCTCGACAACAATATCAGCATTATCCATGATGAACATCGTGTTCACGCAGAAATAACCAGTCGTGTTTTTGGCTTTGTAGACGACCTAGATTTAACCGTTGATACAGACCAACAAATCATTCATGTCCGCTCTGCTTCCCGCACTGGCTACTATGACTTTGGCGTCAATCGTCGGCGCGTTGAAAAACTCCGAACCTTACTAAAAAGTGACGGCATTATCCAATGATGCCCATAGCTGAACAGCTCTCGTCATACCCAAAATATTGGGCTGAGTGCTATGGTGTAGCCCCTTTCTTGCCAACAAGTCGTGCAGAAATGGATGCTCTAGGCTGGGACAGCTGCGACATAATTATCATCACCGGCGATGCCTATGTTGACCACCCAAGCTTTGGCATGGCCGTTATTGGCAGACTATTAGAAAAGCAGGGGTTCCGTGTTGGAATTATCGACCAGCCCGACTGGCAAAGTGCTAATGACTTTTCTACACTAGGCAAACCGAACCTGTTTTTTGGCATTGCAGCTGGCAATATGGATTCGATGATTAACCGCTACACGGCTGATAAACGTGCCCGCTCAGACGATGCTTACACACCAGATGATAAAGCCGGCCGACGACCAGATCGTGCCGTTATCGTCTACACCCAACGATGCAAAGAAGCCTTCCCAGACGTACCCACAGTCCTTGGAAGCATAGAAGCCAGCCTACGAAGAATAGCGCACTACGATTACTGGGATGATGCCGTTAGACGTTCCATCCTGATTGACTCCCAAGCCGATATCTTACTGTATGGTAATGCTGAAAGAGCCATTGTTCAATTAGCACATCGCCTCTCACAGAACGAACCGATTGCCAGCATTGACGACATTCGCGGCACAACGTTCATACGCAATACTTTACCTGATGGCTGGACACTCATTGACTCCACCCGCGTTGACCGTCCTGGAAAAATTGACCCACACAACAATCCATACCAGTCCGACGAAGAGTTAGCCGCAGCAAGTGGTGGGAAGTGTCAAATCAGCAGCGCTAACGATGCAAAGGATAGTAGCCAAGTCGTTACGCTAAGCTTTTTGCCTAAGCACAGCAAAACCGATCGCGCTAAAACAGTTATTCGCTTGCCGTCTTATAAAAAAGTAAAAAGTGACCCTGTTTTATACGCTCATGCATCACGGGTTTTACACTTAGAAACCAACCCGGGTAATGCTCGTGCATTGGTACAAAATAACGATGGCAAAGACGTTTGGCTAAACCCGCCACCTATTCCACTATCCACCGAAGAAATGGATGAAGTATTTGGTTTGCCATACCAACGTGTACCGCACCCAAAATATGAAGGGCAGCGAATTCCAGCTTATGAAATGATTCGTTTTTCCATTAACATCATGCGTGGATGTTTTGGCGGCTGTACATTTTGCTCCATTACCGAACATGAAGGACGCATTATTCAGAATCGATCTGAAAAATCAATTTTGAACGAGATCGAGGATATTCGCGATAAAACGCCTGGTTTTACCGGCACAATATCCGATCTTGGCGGCCCAACAGCCAATATGTATCGCCTTGCTTGTAAAGACCCAAAAATAGAAGCCGCTTGTCGCCGACCTTCTTGTGTGTATCCCGGCATTTGCGACAACCTTAATACCGACCATGACCCCTTGATTAAACTGTATAAAAAAGCGCGAAAAATAAAGGGCGTTAAACGTATCTTAATTGCCTCAGGCTTACGCTATGACCTCGCTGTAGAATCACCTGAATACGTCGAAGAACTCGTCACTCATCACGTAGGCGGCTATTTAAAAATTGCCCCCGAACATACCGAGCAAGCCCCATTATCCAAAATGATGAAACCAGGCATTGGTACTTACGATCGATTTAAAACCATGTTCGAGAAGTTCACTAAAAAAGCCGGTAAAAAACAATACCTCATTCCCTACTTTATCGCGGCCCACCCCGGCACAGAAGACCAAGACATGGTTAATTTAGCTTTGTGGCTTAAAAAGAATAAATTCCAAGCCGACCAAGTACAAACCTTTTACCCATCACCCATGGCCACCGCAACCGCGATGTACCACACCGGCAGAAACCCTCTCAAAGGACTTAGCTACAAAAGCGAAAAAATAAACACTGTTAGAAAAATTGAACAGCGCCGTTTACACAAAGCACTACTTCGTTATCACGACCCAGCGAACTGGAAAGTCATCAAAGATTTATTATTAAAGTCTGGCAAAAAACACCTCATCGGTGAAGGCCCAAACTGCCTAATCCCTAGCAAACCGCCAAGCAATAAGCCCGTAAAAACTGTAGGTGCTAAAAAGTTTTTCACTAAACACACTTCCAAAGGTTACAAACCTCTAAAGCAAAGCAGGAAAAAGCACTAGCACCAATTCAACCACCTAAATTTCCCCTAGCCTACTTATGCAAAAAAATAAAATCACGTTACTTCTATTCCTATTTTTTATTTTTTCATCCTATTCACAAGCACGAGATGACTTTTATGCACCTGGGTCATTTGCCGATGAGCTATTTGGAGATATTTTGAAAAAAAATGAGCTCGGCCTTATTGGTTGGGCTAGTACCACACTTGTCTTTAATGATGATGGCTCCGATGGTATTTTGCCTAATGGCGCGCTGTCTAGCGACGAAGGATTTCATCTCAACCAACTTGCACTTATGTTTTGTAAAGGTGACGGTTGCTTACCCACAACAAAATTCAGTCCAAAACATAACTTATTAAGCCGAATAACGCCTACACCTGCCCCTAAAAGCAAGTCCATCGATGTGGGTTTTAATATCCTCGCTGTATATGGCACAGACTCACAGTTTCTACGTGTAAGTGGCTTTGATGACTTTGACTTTGATGATAACCATGACGAAAAACTCTCTATCCCCCAATGGTATATTGATGTTTACCTCCCTTATTTTGATGGCATGAACATCATGGTTGGTAGCTTTATGTCGGAACTGGCTAGAGAAATCGGCTACCCATATGCACCACCACGTTGGTTTGCAACAGCATCTTACGAGCTTTTATACTCACCCATAAAACATGTCGGCGCACTAGTCTCGATCAAGCTACCTACTCATAAAGATTTTGGTTTATTGAGTATAGAAGGAGGTATTACCACGGGCTGGAATAATTTTGATAACCGCAATGGCAGCCTCGCTTACCTTGCTGGCTTACGCTATCGCACCACTGATATGCATACTGGCATCGATATTGAACTTATGTTTGGTAATGGTGAAGATGACTTTGGTGAAGCGCCTGCAAAAGGTGGTTCACAATTTTTTGCACTCAGTAGTGACAACAAAAAGCTGGAGCGCTTTAGCGGTAATATCAGTCTAATGCACCAAGCATCTCCAAAATTAGAAACTGTTCTTGAGCTATTTTATGGCTCGCAACAAGCTGGAGACATTAAAGCTGGCCCACAATTCATTACTGAAGATGCTGAGTGGTTCGGTGCCTTCGCTGCTCTTCGTTATGAAGTTCAGCCTCAGCTACATCTAAATACGCGTATCGAATGGGTTAAAGACAAAATTGGAGCCAATGCTTTACTTGCAGGGTCGCGGGGCAACACGTACGCGTTAACCACTAACCTTGACTGGCAAATAAACCCTTATATTAATATCATTCCCGAGCTTAGATACGATATTCATGATGGCAATGAGCTCCCACTTTTTGCCAATAAAACACAAAACCACCAATTACTTGGCTTAATTAACACCGTCATTAAGTTTTGATTCCCTCGTCTATCCGACAAGCCAGTCTGTTCTTAGGCCCCTTATTTGGTCTTATTTTATTTTTTTGGTTACAAGAGACAGGAACANCCACGCCTATCGCAATCACTGCGTCAGTTGCTATTTGGTGTGTAAGCTGGTGGATTTTTGAACCTGTTCCAATCCCCATTACCTCATTATTACCTATCGCCATTTTTCCATTGGCAGGCGTTTTAACAGCAGATCAAGTCGCCGCCGCATATGGCAACAAACTCGTACTATTGCTACTGGGAGGGTTTTTACTATCCACCGCAATCTCTCATTGTGGCGCACACCGTCGTATAGCACTCACCATGGTGCATTGGTTTGGCAGTAATAACCCTAAACGACTCGTCATGGGCTTTATGGTCGCCGCGGCCACACTCAGCATGTGGATTTCCAACACCGCCGCAACGTTAATGCTACTTCCCGTTGTACTAGCCATCGTTGATAGTTCAGACAACAAAAAGCTCGCCTTACCTTTATTACTGGGCTTAGCATATGCTGCCAGTATCGGAGGCATAGGAACTCCCATCGGAACACCTCCAAATTTAATTTTCATGCAAGTGTACGAAGAGAACACCGGCCTACAAATCAGTTTTACTCAATGGATGGGCTGGGCTTTACCTTTAGTGATCACTCTTATTCCCATCGTTTGGTTGTGGCTCACACGAAACTTACATAACGAAGGGAAGTTTCACTTGCCCACTGTGGGCGCATGGACAACACACGAACGACGAGTCATGATTATATTTGCCCTTACTGCATTGTTATGGGTAACACGCCGCGAACCTTTTGGTGGTTGGAGTGGTTGGCTTGAGCTGCCTCAAGCTAATGATGCGTCCGTCGCATTACTAGCCGTTATTGCATTGTTTATTATTCCTAATGGCAACAAACAAAAACTATTGGACTGGAAAACGGCCCAGCAAGTGCCATGGGGCATCTTATTACTGTTTAGTGGGGGTATTTGCCTAGCTAAGGCTTTTGTTATCTCTGGTCTAAGCACTCAATTGGGAGAGCAACTATCGGCGGTCACCTCCTTTAGCATTGTTATTATGATGGCCATTATTGCGCTAAGCGTCACCTTTATGACCGAAGCGACCAGCAATACCGCAACAACAGCCATGCTGATGCCAGTATTAGCCGCCACTGCCATTAATGCCGAAATAGACCCATTATTAATGATGATTCCTGCAACGTTTAGCGCCAGCTGCGCCTTTATGTTGCCCGTAGCCACCGCTCCTAATACTATTGTATTTAGTAGTGGGCACGTCCACAGTGACCAAATGGCAAGAGAAGGGTTTATATTAAACTTGGTTGGTACTGCCGTCATTACAACGGTTTGTTGGTTAGTTTTAACTTAAGATAATAAACGTATTTATATTCATATCATAGGTAACTAAAACCAATTTTCCGCAAACCTCATTCTAAGCATCAGCCAGCACAACGGCATTCTAAAAATAACATTTTAGGGACAATAAAGCGCTTGCTCGGATAACAACAGATCAATTGATAAGCCCTTCATTCATTGCCTCACACCGTTTTATCCTCAATAATATAACGCAATAAAAATATGCTTAGCCCTTATGGGTATAAGTACATATAAATTCACGCAAAAACGTGATTAAAATGCACCCTGGAGGGGTTCCATGTCGGCTAATACTGACCACTACTGGACGGATAATATTCGTCTCATTTTGAAGCTTTTGTTCATTTGGTTTCTTGTTTCCTTTGTTTTGGCATCATCTTGGTTGAACCACTTAACACCATTGAGTTTGCCGGCTTTAAGATTGGGTTTTGGTTTTCACAACAAGGTTCCATTATTTCGTTCGTTCTGTTGATTTTTTATTACATAAAAAAATGAGTGAAATTGACGCCAAACACAACGTAGACTATTAACATGGAATTACAAACTTTAACTTACTTGGTCGTTGGTGCTACGTTTATCCTTTATATAGGCATCGCAGTTTGGGCAAAAGCAAAAACAACCGGTGACTTTTATATCGCAGGTAAGGGCGTCCACCCAATTATTAATGGCATGGCTACCGGTGCCGATTGGATGTCTGTCGCATCGTTTATTTCACTTGCTGGTCATCTCCGCCAGTATTTCGCACGATTTATTAAAAAGTACCTTTATGCATAAAATCAGTGAGAAGAATGAATTACGAGCGAGCCGAATTCAGCTGCAACTGCTCACGAACACTAAGAGACGGTTCTACAATGCTTAATACTATTTGGGTCGATGCAGATGCTTGTCCTGTCGTCATTAAGGACATTTTATTTCGAGCTGCTGAACGCACAAAAACCCAAACGACCTTGGTCGCCAATCAAGCTATTCGCATACCGCCTTCAGCCTATATTTCTTTCTTACGTGTCACCCAAGGGTTTGATGAAGCCGATAACGAGATCGTTAAGCGTATGCAAGCAGGTGATTTGGTGATTACAGGCGATATTCCTCTAGCAGCCGACGTTATTGAGAAAGGTGGCACCGCTCTAAACCCACGGGGTGAGCTTTACACAAAAGAAAACATTAAAGACCGTCTTAATATGCGCGACTTTATGGAAACCATGCGCTCCAGCGGATTAGAAATAGGTGGCGGACCACCCCCTTTAAACAATACTGACCGACAAGTATTTGCAAATCAACTCGATAAGCTCTTAACCCAAGCCAAACGTTGACTGTACAGTCGCCGCATACGCTATCACCTCATGCTCCACTCAAGCTTAAAGCCGCTTCCAGTTCATAACGTGCCAGACTAGTGTCACTTTATTAAAGCTCTCCTTTAAGAAAAGCAATAATGTCCGTTTATTCTCTTAAGCTTCAGGTTCTACTTCATAGAAAGCATGCCTATAAAAAACAGCGACCTCTTTCCTTATTCGATAGATAAAAAACCCCTAATTCATCATAAAAATGAATTANGGCTTTTATCTTTATTTTGCTGCCGCTAGTGCTTGCTCAATATCGGCAATAATGTCATCTATGTGCTCAATGCCCACAGACAGCCTTACCATTTCTTCACTAACACCCACTTTAGCTAATTCCTCTGGGCTTAATTGACGGTGTGTTGTTGATGCAGGGTGACAAGCCAATGACTTAGCATCCCCAATATTCACAAGGCGTAAAATCATTTGTAGTGCATCAATAAATTTACCCCCCGCTTCTGAACCCCCTTTAATACCAAAACTGATAATACCCGATGCCTTACCACTGCATATTTTTTTGCATGTTTCATGGTCTGGGCTGCTAGTTAAGCCCGCATAATTAACCCATTCAACTTGAGGCTGGTTGCTGAGGTATTCCGCTACTTTCTCTGCATTTTCACAATGGCGTTCCATTCTTAACGCAAGTGTTTCAAGCCCTTGCATAAGTAAGAATGCACTATGTGCAGCCAGTGCAGACCCTGTATTACGTAACGGTACAACTCGGCAACGCCCAATAAAGGCAGCGGGGCCTAACGCCTCTGTGTACACAACACCATGATAGGAAGGGTCTGGCTCATTCAACATAGGGAAACGTTCTTTATTTCCAGCCCAATCAAAATTTCCTGAATCGACGATCATTCCACCAATCGTTGTTCCATGCCCACCGATGTATTTTGTTAGTGAGTGAATAACAATGTCCGCACCGTGTTCAATCGGGCGACATAAAATAGGTGTTGCAACCGTATTATCTACAATTAAAGGCACGCCATGACGATGGGC
>JGI24724J26744_10003469_pt1 | contig 10221 bp, 9 predicted proteins | sample Cruoilmetagenom7_FD_26744 | JGI IMG/M metagenome (IMG submission 26744)
TTTCCTAGTATTTTTTCGTCCAACACCACAATGGTATCGGCGGCAATAACAATATCATCCGAGCCAGCCTGTGGAATCGGATAACCCGCCTTTTCAGCGCCAAGGCGGAGGACATATTCCCGCGCGGATTCCTCCGAATGCCTTGATTCATCAATATTCGGAGCTGATGCTTCCAGTTCCCAATCCACCCACGCAAGCATTTCTCTTCTGCGCGGAGAATTTGAAGCCAGCCAGAAATTACGTTGCGTCATAGGCGACTGATTTTAACATACTGCACGCTCATTTACCTCCGGCAGAGTAACACCTCAAAAGTATATTATAAACTCTTACCTCTTCCAAATCTCATCAAGCAGATTAACTCGTTTCAAATATGTATAGAAATAAAAACGGATTTATAAACGGTATAATCCTACCGGAAACAACTCATGGAATTTAATATCCTCACTCAGTTTGATACGCTTATGTCACAGGAATGGAATCTTCTGCTCGCTCAAAGCGCTGTGGATACACCTTTTTTAAGATACGGCTATCAACACACATGGTGGCAACATAAAGGCGGCGGCGAATGGCCGCAGGCGGAACTGCGAATCATCACAGGTCGTGATGATGGGCATCTTGTCGGTATCGCGCCATTATTCATCGGCGAAAGAAACGGTGAGAGGGAAATTCACTTTATCGGTAGCATCGAAATCTCCGATTACCTGGATTTCATCGTTCAGCCACAAAATTCCGAAACTTTTATTACCGGGGTTTTTAAGCTGGTAAAAGAAGAAAACACGCAATTTCCACCAAAAATACGTTTATTCAACATTCCTGATAATTCCCCCACCATTCAGATCATGAAGAAAATTGGGGAAGGTGAAGATTGGTCAGTTGAAATAGAACCCGCCTACCATACACCCACGATCACGTTATCCGAGGATTGGGAAACGTACCTGGCAGGGATCAATAAAAAACAACGCCATGAGATCCGCCGAAAATTACGCCGGGCGAGTGAATCTGAGGATGATGTTTCCTGGTATATAACCACTGAAAAAAGCATGCTTAATCACGATACCGCTGACTTTCTCCATTTGATGGAATTGGATGAGGAAAAGAAACGCTTCCTTACAGAGGATATGCGAAAGCAAATGGATGCGATCATTCAGTGGGCTTTTTACGCGGGGAATCTTCAGTTATCTTTCCTAACAATCAATGATGAAAAGGCGGTTGGCTATCTGTGCTTTGATTACGGGAATAGGATCTGGGTATACAATTCCGGTTTTCGCCCTGACTATCAATACTATTCACCGGGCTGGGTACTGCTCAGTTATCTGATCCAGCATGCAATCAAAACAGGGAAAACGCATTTTGATTTCATGCGCGGGGACGAGACCTATAAATACCGTTTTGGCGCAGTTGATAGTTTTGTAATGAAAGTACATGCCAAATTAATCAAGCATTAAAATTCAGCCTCACCCCATACTTTCATCAAACGCGTGAAGAACACCACCATTTTTCCCAATCCGTCCACACTGATGCGCTCGTTTATCCCATGGATACCGCTTCGATCTTCGGGAGTTATCAACACTGGCGAGAATTTAAAGATGTTTCTGCAGATAGATTGATAATAGCGGGAATCCGTGGCAGCAAGGAAGGTAAAAGGAGCCACAGGCACATTTTCAAAAACCTGGCGGATGACAAGGTCCAATGATAAATAGGCAGGTGTATCTATTGGAGACAGATCAGACGCACCCCATCCGCCGCTCTTTGCATCAATTGAAACCGCAACACGCGGGTCGTCAATCACTTTGGTGAAGTAATCAATGATATCCTGCACGGAATCACCGGGGAGCAAGCGGCAGTTTACTTTCGCAGATGCCAGCGCCGGTAAAATATTATCCTTTATGCCGCCTTCAATCATCGTTGCCGCATGAGTGGTGCGGATCATAGCATTCATTTGTGTGGTCTTAGCCAACTGATTCAACAAAATAGGTTTGAAAAGCCATGCATTTGCTATTACCAATTGCAGCCCGAAAGGCAGTAAATGCCCGATATGCTGCAGCGTCGGCAAAATGAAATCAAGCCGTGCAGGCATGGGATTATCATCCATCAGCGCTAATGCCCGGGCAATGACTCCCACCGCTGTCTGGCGCGGGGGCATGGAGGAATGGCCCGATTTACCCTTCGCGGAAAGATCCAAGGTAAGATAACCTTTCTCTGTAATGCCAACCAGTCCAACAGGCTCGTCAACGCCGTCCAGCATCCCCTGTGTCAGCATACCGCCCTCATCAAGCACTGCGGCTAATTTAACACCTTTTGATTTAAGCTGATCCAATATCTTCTTTGCCCCATGAAACCCCATGATTTCCTCATCATGGCCAAACGCCAGATAAATCGTTCGCTTAGGGGTATACCCTTCTTTTAACAACCCTTCTACCGTCTCCAATAAAGCAATCAGCTGGTTCTTCATATCCAATGTGCCGCGCCCCCAAACATACCCATCCTTAATCTCTCCACTGAAAGGAGCACTGTTCCATTCATTCAACGTTTCTTCTTCCACGGGAACTACATCTAAATGGGCATTAAATAAAACTGGATCCAGTTTGCTTTCTGTACCTTTCCATTTGAACAGCAAACTGTACTTGTTGATCACAGTTCTTTCTAATTCATTGCTCAGCAGCGGGAAAGTCTTTTCTATCCAANCTCGCATTACTATAAATGGTTGTTGCTCAACATCAGCAGCATCTACTTTAGAAACACTCCGGATCTGAACTGCCTCCGATAAATGGTGAGCAATTTGGGTTTCATGGATGCTTATTGCAGGAATCGGTTCCACCGCCATTGAGCGATCTCNAAAACGCAGAGTGCGGAACAATAAGAATGCGATGAAAAAGATANGAATTACGAGGAGTGCGATCAATAAATTCATAGTTGGTTAATTTCCAGATTATTTTTCCCCCAATTATATGCAATATTCCTTAATAAAAGACACCCGCGCATGACGGGTGTCTAATTCAGAGAATTGATTTNTAATTAGAAAGCATCGAGGTGAGTGCGTNCAGCATGGTTGAAGTAACTAATTGGCTGGACTGCTCTCTATATGGAGAACTTGCCATTTGGCTGCCGGAAACCAGCGCGCCGGTAAGCGCTTCCAGATTGTCAGCATGGTTGAAGTAACTAATTGGCTGGACTGCTCTCTATATGGAGAACTTGCCATTTGGCTGCCGGAAACCAGCGCGCCGGTAAGCGCTTCCAGATTGCTTTTTCCACTCTGTTTGGCGGATAAATAGGTCATTCCCGCACCCAACAGATCTCCCAAGTCCAACCCATCCTGCGTATCTGCAGATTCGGTGCCCATTAGTGACCCAAGCAGATTACCTATGCCCTTACTATCATCCGGTGCGTCGGCTTCACCGCTACCAACAAGTGACTCCAACAATGAACCAAGCATATTATCAGATGCTGCCGGCTTGCTGGCAGGTGCTTCTCCAGCACCGAGGATAGTCTGCATCATTGACATAATGCTGCCTGCATTAAGGTCTTTGCCTACCATCTGCTTGGCTGCCTCATTCACTCCCTGCGCGTATAATTTTCCCGAGCCGCTTTTTGCCTGATCGCGGAGAAGAGATGCCGCATACTCCAACTGGTCCGCCGGGTCCGCGTTTTTCTTTTCTTTCATCGCCTGAGTGATGACCTCAAAGATCTCGACCATATGGTCCCCATGGTCATTATTATAAGTATCTGCTTTATTCAATGATGTCTTATTGTTTTGCATGGTTTTTGTGACCTGATTGAAAAGAGAAAACAGGTCAATTTGATTTTTTGCCATTTCTTCCACTCCATTTTTTCTATTGATCTATTTTACACGATAAATATAGTTTTCTTGTTAGAAATTCACCACCCAATGCTGGTATAAACCCAGATTTCCCTCTTTCCCATCGGAATAGAAACTGCCTGCTACTGAAAAACCACTGACGCGCGCAATATCAGTTAGTTCATCTGCATTAAAAATATGCACAAAGCGAAAAGCTGGTTCATTATGTTCATTTTTTTGATGCGCCCGCCAATCCATCAACACATCGCCAGGATCCACATCCGATGAGTCGACCCCGACACTTTCCCAGGGCTGGATGCGTTTAACCAAACGCGGGCTGTTGCGTGGCTGCCAAACGGAAATATAACAATTTTTTCCAACAGTCAGTAATTCACGCATTTGCGCGCAAAGCAATTTTCGGCGCGCTTCACCTGGAATATGATGCAGAACCGCAAAACAAAAAATAGCATCCCATTCCACATCAGGCAGGGAATTAATCCATTTATCTCGATTCAAATCTGTTTGATTGAATACGATCTTTTGCCCTTCACAATTGGACTGTACATTTTTTTTGGCTTTTGCAATCAAACCAACACTGAAATCTATCCCAAAGTACAACCCTGTATATCCTTTTTGCGCCCAGGTATGCGCAAGGTTTCCATTCCCACACCCAATATCCAGCCAATTTCCTTTTTTTCCAATGTTTTCTAAAATACTGGAAACACCGGGCTGAATCTTTCTTCTCGTCTGGGCAAACGAGTCGGCAAATTTTTGATAGAATTCTTGATTAATGCGGTTTAATTGATCTAGTGTTTCAGCTTTCATTCTGTTTGATTATAGCTTGTCCTTAGTATGCGATAGCCGCAGTTATTTATGACCGATCAAAATATTTCCTGGCAGGAATCCCGCCAATACACCGAAGAACAACTACACACAGCAGCAGTCGTGCTGGAAGAGATCCGTTCCGGTACAGACACAATGAAAGCTGTCCGTGCGCACCCCCTGAGTGAGGGCGGATATATTGCTAAGCATATGCTGGTTCATGTGTACCGGCAGAAAGTGAAAAACGGTGAGCTAGAGACGGATGATAACCTTTTGGCGCGCATCCGTATGAAACCAATACGTTCGCTTTCTGGAGTATCCACAGTAACCGTGCTCACAGAACCATATCCATGCCCGGGTAACTGCCTATTTTGCCCTGATGATAGTCAACTCCCTAAAAGCTATCTACGGGAAGAACCTGGAGCAGCGCGGGCATTCCAAAATGAGTTTGATCCTTACCGCCAGGTGCGGTCCCGCCTGAATTCCTACCACGCGATCGGCCACCCAATTAACAAGATCGAACTGCTGATCTTAGGCGGATCATGGTCTGCCTATCCTGCTGATTACCGCGAGCATTTTGTAAAACGCTGTTTTGACGCGATGAACGGGAAGGACTCACTCAATCTCGGAGCCGCCCAAGCATTGAATGAAAAATCTGAGAGCCGTAATGTCGGTTTGGCGGTGGAAACACGACCAGACATGATCAATCCGCAGGAGATTGCCCGGATGCGGAAATTAGGCGTGACGAAAGTGCAGATGGGAGCTCAGAGCTTTGATGATGAGATCTTATTGAAAAACCAACGCGGGCATAGTGTGGAAGATACACTGCATGCATCAGCACTGCTGCGTGCAGCCGGTTTCAAAATTGTGCTGCACTGGATGCCTAACCTGCTGGGAGCAACGCCCGAATCAGACCGAGAGGATTTCCAGCGCATGTGGGATGGCGGATTCTGCCCGGATGAATTAAAGATCTACCCCACCCAATTACTAGAAGAAGCTCCTTTATATGATTTATGGAAACAAGGGAAATTTAAACCTTATACAACTGACGGACTGATCAACCTGATCGCAGATATAAAACCCAGCATACCGATCTACTCCCGAGTCAACCGTATCGTACGTGATATCCCCGCCAACTATATAAAAGCAGGCAGCCGCCGTTCAAGCTTGCGGCAGGATGTACACATTGAGATGAAGAAACGCGGCCAGCGCTGCCGATGCATCCGCTGCCGAGAAGTGAGAGGGACAACTGTTGATACACAATACCTGATCTTTGAAGACTATATATATAATGCCGCGTTCGCTGAGGAACACTTCCTTAATTACAGCACAAGTGATGACCGCTTAGCCGGCTACCTGCGCCTGGCTATTCCATCTGACTCTTCCGATCCCATATTTTCATCCCAAAGAAAAGCGCTATTCGCATTGATCCCTGAATTAGAAAGTGCCGCATTGATCCGGGAAGTGCACATCTACGGGCAGTCCTTAGCTGTTGGCAGCGAGCAGGTGGGCGCCGCCCAACACAGCGGATTGGGTACCACTCTGCTAAAAAGAGCTGAGCAATTAGCAAAGAACTCCGGCTATTCAAAACTGGTAGTGATCGCTGCAATCGGCACACGCTTGTATTACGAAAAACGCGGGTTTGTCCGCTCCGGTCTTTACCTGACCAAAGAGATAGTGTAATACTACATTGAGCCCAACTTATCTATAGAGTGCTATCTTATACTGAACTGTTTAAACACTATTACGATAGGGGCAGCATCCTATATCCATCAAACACTCTATCCACACATACTGGGAGCCGCTCATTTATCATAGCCGCATTACCCGGGCATATCCACGGATTAACGCTTATCTTATTTGGGCGCACCTTTCGCTTCCTAGAAGAACTTAAGGGTTCCTTATCAAGGTGAAGCGGTCAGAAAAACAAACCGGGGTTTTCTTGAAAGAGCTGCTTCCCTTGTTTTCCGATGATGATTATAAGTATTCTTTGAGTTGTATGGAGTGCTGTGGATGGCGCAGACGGCGCAGGGCTTTGGTTTCTATCTGGCGGATGCGCTCACGTGTGAGCCCAAATTTTCGCCCGACCTCTTCCAGTGTGTAGAAACGGCCGTTCTCCAATCCAAACCGCAGGCGTAATATGCGTGCTTCACGATAGGGCAGCGAATCGAGGATGTCGTCGATCTTTTCACCAAGTAATTTTGTGTACACTTTCTGGCTGGGAGTAGGTGTATCCCGATCTTCCACAAAATTACCTAATTCAGATTCTTCTTCATTATCATTGATAGGGCTTTCCAGTGATAATGGCAGCCAGGAAACTCGGATCATCCATCCGACTTTATCTTTGGGTAGATCCAGCGCTTGCGCCAGTTCCTCAATGGTTGGTTCCCTGCCCAGCTTTTGTTCCATTTCATGGATGTGTTTGTACATTATGCGGATGCGGTCAACCATATGCACAGGCACGCGAATCGTGCGGCCCTGGTCGGCGATTGCCCGGGTGATCGTTTGGCGGATCCACCAGGTAGCGTAGGTTGAGAACCGAAATCCCCGGGAATGATCAAATTTCTCTACTGCCTTCATCAAGCCCAGATTACCTTCCTGGATCAGATCGAGAAAAGGCACACCGCGTCTGTTATACCGTTTAGCCACACTCACTACTAAACGGGTATTCGCCTTAATTAGGTGCTCCCGTGCCAACAATCCATCTTCGGCAACTCCTCAAGCAATTTCCGTTTTTCGGGAGTATTATTATTTCCCAGCCTGATAAGTTCTTCTTTCGCTGCTCGCCCAGCTTCATATCGTTTGGCCAGACTGACTTCCTGTTCCTTTTTGAGGAGTGGGACTTTACTCATCTCCCGTAAATACAAAGTGATCGTGTCATCGCTGGCTACTTTTTCAACTCCAGCAACCACAACCTGATCCGTTTCTTGATCACCCTCCTCCTCATCTTCCTGGCTGAAGCCACTGGCAGACAACACTTCCTCTTCTTCTGGAAAAACAACCTGGACACCCTGGCGGTTGAGGATACCCACCATCTCCTCAATTTTTTCCACACATGTGCCGCTTCGCGGAATGATCTCTTCGAGGTCTTCCAATGTGACATGTCCTTGAAGGCTGGCTTTTTCAAGCAGCATATCTATAACTGATTCGTCCTTATCATCTTTAGAGAACGCTGCTTTCAATGTAATCCTTTCTTTCAGGTGGTGGGTGTTTCGGTTGATAGATTTTCTTCCCGCAGTTCTTCTTGGGTGGTGTTATTTTTAATATTCCCCATCTCGCGGTTCTGATAGTGCTCACAAGCTGCCTGATTGAGGTTTTGCCCGCAGATAGGACATAATCCCCTGCAGTCAGGTTGGCAAACCGGATTGATGGGCAATTCAATTAGCATGTAATCATGGAGAATCGGTTTAAAATCAATATTGCCATCCTCTGGCACTTTGATCTCATCTTCCGATGGCTCTACATAAGGGAAGGTAAAATATTCTTCAAATTCCGAATGGATTTTTTCCTGAAAAAGTTTTAGGCAGCGGCTGCAATCACTTTCCACTTCCGCATTAAAAACTGTCCGCGCTATGAGCCCATCCTGCGTGCGGATAAGATCTATCGATCCATTGACAGCGTGTAGAAACAACCCATCCTCCATGTCAATCTCATCTAATTCAAAAGGCAGAACGCGTGAATATCCAACGGGTTGATTAATAAGAAAACCAATGTTGATGCGAAAAGGTTTTTGCGACAGATTCAAAATAATTCCAACAAAATTAGTATAATTTGCACGATTATAGCACGCAGGTATTGACCAGTCAAGTTTTTGTAAAAATAATCATATTTAACGTTCCATGACTAAAACTATCCTGATCGCCACAACCAATAAAGGGAAACAAGCCGAAATGTTCGCGCTGCTGGAGAATGAAAAATATATCCTGCGCACACCTCAGGACCTGTTAATCTCACTTGCAGTAAATGAATCAGGAAACACATATGCAGAAAACGCGAGTTTGAAAGCCGCCGCTTTCTGTAAAGCAAGCGGGCTACCGGCACTGGCGGATGATAGCGGGTTGGAAGTGGACGCCTTAGATGGAGCACCAGGGTTATTTTCCGCACGTTTCTCTCTAAAACCAAACGCAACGGACGCAGACCGGCGCGCGCTGCTGATCAGTAAATTGAAAAGCATATCCAGACCATGGAAGGCGCACTTTGTGTGCACAATGGCACTTGCACTGCTGAATGGCAATATATATTATTCGCATGGCTTCTGCAGGGGAGAAATCATCCCGGAAGAGCGTGGGAATGGGGGATTTGGGTATGACCCGGTCTTTCTATGTGAGGGTACTAATCGCACGATGGCTGAACTTGATATGTCTGAAAAGAACCGCATCAGCCACCGCGCAAAAGCCGCAATGGAAAATCCTTCCCAAAATGCACTCGGCGTTCACTTAACTCTACCACTTGATTGATCTTTCACCCCACGCCAATCTTTAGAGATGAAGGGTAGTCCTTCATATGCATTGATATGAAATATTTAACCCATATCAACAGAATGTGTTATTCGGTTATTGTATAAGCAGATAGTTGATAAACATTATTCTCGATTTTCAGTTTTTCAATTGTTCAAGGAATTTTTTTATCCTGGTTTCATATCCCTCATCCGACGGTTGGTAGAACTTCTTCCCCTGCACAGCATCCGGCAGATACTGCTGCTCGGTGAAGTGACCCGGGAAATTATGCGGATACTTATATCCTTTTCCATGCCCAAATCCTTTAGCATCCCGATTGGCGTCCATCAGGTGAATCGGAACGGGCTGAGCGCCTTGTTCTTCAATCAGTTTGGATGCCTCAAAATAACCCAGAGCCGAGTTCGATTTTGGTGCTGTGGCAAGATAGAGAGTCGCTTCTACTATAGGATAAATACCTTCCGGTAAACCTACATATTCAAAGGCAGATGCAGCAGCTGACGCAACCTGCAGTGCCTGCGGATCCGCCAGCCCGATGTCTTCGCCAGCAAGTATCAGTAAACGACGGAGGATGAAGCGCGGGTCTTCCCCTGCTTTGATCATTTTTGCCAGCCAGTAAAGAGCCGCATCCGGATCTGAACCGCGTACCGATTTTATGAAAGCGGAAATTGTATCGTAATGCTCATCCATATTTTTGTCATAGCGAATGGCCCGCCGCTGTATGGAGTCCTGGGCAATTTGCAGATCAATGCTGACCGTACCCGATGGATCAGGCTTTGTCGACTCAACCGCCAATTCCAACGCATTTAACAAGCTGCGCGCGTCACCATTTGCCATATTTACAAGATGCGCCTTTGCTTCATCTTTTACCTTGATCTTCCTTTTTCCATAGCCCCGTTCGGGTTCCGTCAACACACGGTCAAAGATGTTTGATAACTGCTCATTATTTAGCGGTTTAAGGTTGAAGATGCGGGAACGGGAGACTAACGCAGGAATGACATCGAAAAAGGGATTCTGTGTGGTTGCACCAATGAGAATGATGAGCCCAGATTCAATACTTGGCAGCAGTGCGTCCTGCTGGGCGCGGTTCCAGCGGTGGACTTCATCCACAAACAGGATCGTGCGTTTATTATACAAACGCCGTCGGTC
>JGI24724J26744_10003473_pt1 | contig 10210 bp, 8 predicted proteins | sample Cruoilmetagenom7_FD_26744 | JGI IMG/M metagenome (IMG submission 26744)
CACCTGCTACAGCTGCTTCATGAGAACCAGCTTCTACCACTTCACCCATATCGGTTTCAACGTCAATCCCTAACCCTTTGAACATGATAGATGGGATGATATAACCGCTTGTGCTCAGCTTTTCTGAAGCACACCAAGAAGCGCCTTTTAAGTCTTCCAGTGATTCAAAATCGCTATCTGCCAATACCACAAATTGCCCGTTGTAAAAAGCAGAGCCGTATCGGGTTGAAACCAAAGCCACGTCTGCGCAGCCCTTCTCGTTAGCCAACACATAGGAGAATGTTGCCAAAGCGGCCATATGCGCTTTTGGTTCATCCTGGCACATAGCTTCAATAACACCAGCGTAGCTCGTTGCCACGAATGGCTCGACCACAAGACCCGTTGATTCAAAAATTAGGTCAGCCATATCCTCAAACCCGGATAAAACTCGCTCTGTTTCACCAGATGGAACAGCAGCGAAAAGGATCGGGTTTTTTTCTGTACCGATGTTTTTCCATGGGTCTGCTGGTCCGCAAGCCGCGAATAGCATCGCGAATATCACAACCAGAGCCAGGACGATAAAAAATTTCTTACTGTATTTCATGTCTTTCCTCCTCCATTGAATGGATTAATTTATTTAAAATATATATCAGGTGTACTTCTTTTGCAAGGATTTTAAGATGAATTATGGATAATTTAAGATTAGAATCATACACACATTAAACAATAGGTAGATACAGAAATGAATTTTCTTACTCGAAAACAACATAAAATAATATCTGAGGAGAAATCACTCCTTTCCTCAAATTCCGTTTTCCTTTCGTCAATCAACTGCGATAAGAATGATCTCAACCTTTTAAAGGACACCCAAGTACAACTAGACGAGTTGTTCCTTATAGTCATTGCGGGTGAATACAACTCTGGTAAAACGGCATTCATTAATACTCTCTTGGGTGATTCCTTCCTGAAAACAGGAATAACACCTACGACTGATAAGATCACAATTCTTGGATATGGTGATTCTCAGCGAGAGCAGATCATTGAACCAGGAAAATCATCGATTGAATTGCCTGTTCCCTTTCTCAGGGATATTCGCATTGTTGATACACCTGGGACCAATGCGATTCTACGCAAACACGAATCCTTGACAACCGATTTTATTCCGCGGTCAGATATTGTTATATTTGTCACCTCTGTTGACCGCCCGTTTACTGAAAGTGAGCGAGGTTTTTTAGAAAAAATAATGAGGTGGGGGAAAAAAATAATCTTCGTGATAAATAAGATCGACATAGTAGAAAATGAAGAAGATCTCTTGGAAGTTGTTGACTTTGTTTCTACAAATGCCCAGAAGCTATTAGGGCTATCCCCGGTGATTTTTACTATTAGCGCAAAAGACTCATTAGCAAATCTAAAAAATAAGATTAAAGATGATGCGTTAGCAAAGATCCAAAATTATATTCACGGCACGCTGGACCAAGAAGAACGTATTCGCATTAAACTCAACAACCCTCTGCATATACTGGAGAACCTGAACAACAAATATAATGAAATCAACCAGGCCAATATCAATTTGATCCAGGAAGATTCGAACTTAATAGATGACATACATGGGCAAATATCATTATTCCGCGAAGATTCTTTACGTCGATTCAACTTTAGATATGCGGATATTGACAACGCGATCCTTGAATTTGAAAAGAGAGGACAATCTTTTTTTGAAGAAACCTTTCGCATCGGCCGAATATTAGATCTATTGAATAAAGAAAGGATCCAACGTGAATACAAGGACANTGTTGTAAAAGATTTAGCAGTTCAGATCGATAATAAAGTGGATGACCTAATTGAATGGTTAGTTGATGAAAATTACAGGCAGTGGCAAATCGTGAGCGGTAAGATTACCAAACGTATGGCTGTTTTTAAGAATAGAATATTGAGTGATTCCCATTCTAAAGAAATACAGATCGAAAGAAAGAAAATCATTTCAACAGTAAAAAGGGGGGCACAGCGCGTTGTTGAAAAATTCAACCGTGATGCCGAGGCACGGCAGATCGCTGAAGACGCTCAAATGGCGGTTGCCGCTTCTGCAGCCATTGAAGTTGGCGCACTTGGATTGGGTACATTAGTAACAGTGTTAGCTACAACAGCCTCTGCTGATTTGACCGGGATTCTCTTAGCTGGCTTAACCGCCACATTGGGATTCTTCATAATCCCAGTCAAGAAAAAACAAGCGAGAAGATTATTTCGCGAGAAAGTGAATACTATTCGCGACCAACTCTCTATTTCTCTCAAAGAAGAAATCACACGCCAAATCGATTTAGTAATTGATAATATCAATGCAACTGTCGCCCCGTATGAAAGATTCATAAGAACTGAGCACCAAAAACTGATGAAAAACAGCGAACAATTTAAAATATCCCAAAAGAAGATTCATCAATTAAAAATTGATATCGACAATATTTAATTAGATTAAGAAATATTTTACTAAATCAGGGAGTATCTAGTGAAATTGATCGCAGCATTAGACCAGGGCACCACCTCCACCAGATGCATTTTATTTAATCAAAGCGGAAAGATCATAACCTCTGCACAAAAAGAACACAAACAAATCTATCCTCAACCCGGATGGGTAGAACACGATCCAATGGAGATCCTTGAAAACACCAAACAATTATTTTCTTCAGTTCAAAAACATAAGGAGATTCCGTCGGATTCAATATCTGCGATTGGCATTACAAACCAACGCGAAACAACTATTATTTGGAATAAGAAAACAGGTTTCCCTTATGGGAACGCAATCGTATGGCAAGATACACGCACTGATAAGATCTGTGCTGAATTATCAACTTCCGGCTATCAGGAGGTTTTCAAATCGAAAACCGGCCTCCCTATCGCCACATATTTTTCTGGACCAAAAATTAAATGGCTTATTGATAATTTTCCCAAAATAAAAGCGGATATTTCCAAGAATGAGGTGTGTTTTGGGAATATAGATACCTGGTTGATTTGGAATTTTACCGGCGGGAAGCACGGTGGCAAGCACCTTACGGATGTTACAAATGCTTCCAGAACAATGCTGATGGATCTTCATACTCTATCCTGGGATAAAGAACTGCTTGATATTCTGGAAATACCTCAAGAGATACTCCCAAAAATTTTACCGTCTTCAAGCTATTATGGGGATACTGTGGGTATTCTTTCCGGAACCCCGATATGTGGTGACCTCGGGGATCAGCAAGCGGCACTTTTTGGCCAAGTTTGTTTTCTACCCGGTGATGCGAAAAACACCTACGGAACTGGCTGTTTCATGCTGTTGAACACAGGAACCGAAATCATAAAAAGCAACCATGGACTATTAACAACTGTTGGGTATAAGATTGGAAAACAAGATCCAGTTTATTGCCTTGAAGGATCAATAGCTATAACTGGCGCATTAATACAATGGCTGCGTGATAATATTGGGATCATTCAATCTTCTCAAGAAATCGAACCTCTTGCAAAAACAGTTGACGACAATGGTGGTGTATATTTTGTACCAGCTTTTTCAGGATTATACGCCCCACACTGGCATGCAAATGCACGCGGCTTGATTATTGGTCTAACCCAGTATGCAAATAAAGGGCATATTGCGCGGGCTGCTCTCGAAGCAACCGCTTACCAAACTGTTGAAGTACTTGAAGCAATGAAAAAAGATGCGAATATCGATTTGAACCTTCTAAAAGTCGATGGGGGTATGGTCAGAAATGATCTCTTGATGCAATTTCAGGCCAATATGATTGAAAAAATAGTGGTCCGACCAACTGTAATAGAAACTACAGCACTCGGAGCTGCATACGCCGCGGGATTGGAAATTGGATTTTGGAAATCCCAGAATGAGCTGGTGAAAAATTGGCAGATGGATTCTATGTGGAGCCCATCCATGAATCCAAACAAAAGGTCAGCTTTGTTAGAAAATTGGAAAAAAGCTGTAAAACGAACATATAATTGGGTTGAAAATTAATAACCTTGACGATTTCAGTCACTTTAGATAAAATGACTGCTTGTCTTATTCAATTTAGCGAAGGTAATCTCTTATGAGGTGAGAGGCGCGAAAGGAAAGAAATGGAAAAAGTAATAATTAAAGCAGAAAAAAGAACTATCACTGGTAAGAAAGTAAAAAACATCCGCCTCGCGGGAAAAGTCCCTGCGGTTATTTATGGAGGCAAATTAGCATCACTCCCTATCTCTCTAGAAAAAAGAGATACAACGAATATTTTAAACAAAGTGTCTGGCTCAACTATCCTCACGATTGATATTGAAGGTGAAGAACATGCCGCCTTAGTTCGTGAAATCCAACAGGATTACATCAAAGGTGACCTTCTTCACGTGGATTTTCTAGCTGTTTCCCTGAAAGAAAAACTCCGCACAAATGTTTCAGTGTCTCTTGTAGGCGAAGCTCCAGTATTGGAGGAATACAGCGCATTAATTGTTTCAGGTCTTGACCAAATCGAAGTTGAATGTTTCCCTCAAGATCTACCAAAAGTAATTGAGGTAGATGTTAGCATCCTGGAAGAACTTGGGGCGGCTATTTATTTGAAGGATATTCCGACAATTGAAAATGTCGAATTCTTATCGGACCCAGAAGATTTAATCGCTGTTGCCTCAGCTATCAAGGAAGAGATCGAGGAAGTTGTTGAGGAAGACGAGCTACTCGAAGAAGTTGAGGAAGGCGCTGAACCGGAAATCATTGAACACGGCAAAAAGGAAGATGAAGAAGGCACTTCTGAGGAAACTTAAATTAGTAATTCATTCAGTCAATAGCGAAGCGATCTGCTTCGCTATTTTTAATTATTTCAAGTAATTGCTTTACTAGTGAAGCGGTTACCCCCCAGACTTTTTCCCCATCATAATTTGAAAATGCAATAACAGGATGTTCTCTTTTATTATGTCCCTTATATATTTCCGTGTGTGAATTCTCAGGATTGCACAGCCAATTTACAGGGATATAAATTATCCGTTCAACTTCAAATTTATTTATTTGAAGTTCATCAAGGCTATGAATGAACCCGACAAAAGGAAATATATAGAATCCGGTTGTGGTATTTCTGGCTTTTAGTTTGCCAAGAATTTCTATGTCTTTCTTCTTTATTCCAATTTCTTCTTCAGTTTCCCGTAAGGCCGCAGCCAGTTGATTTGCATCCTTTTTTTCAATAGCACCACCAGGAAATGAGATCTGATTCTGATGATTATTTACTGAATTTGTTCTCTTTGTAAACAGGATAACAAGTTTATTTTCCCAAACTGTGAATGGTATTAAAACAGCTGCTTGTATGTGATCTGGATCGATGGGGTTTATATATAAATCTTGATCAATATTTGTTAATTCTAAGCGAGTGGAGTTTATGAAATGCAAAAAATAACTATTCATGATCGCAACAGCTACCTATAACACTACCATAATAATTACATATTTCATAAACACGGCATATGACCTAAGATATAAGTTTGGAGCTTGTGAAATATCTATCATAACTGCTTTATCAGCGAGTTTTACATATAATTCAGCTGCTTTCTAGTATCACCCAGCAATAAATAATTTATATGCTTCTCGCAATTTAAGTGAAGTTTGTCGCATGCATTGTATCCTTCTTATCGGTAGTGGATTTATGGAGTCTCTTCTCACTCTTCCTCCTTATCCTTTATTGATTTGGTAATTGGGCGGGCAAAGATCAAATATCCCGTGTGAGCAACCATTCTATCAGTAGGCCTTAGTTTAGTTGCTTCCGCCTGATAATGGCGCAGCATTATCTCAGATACTTCAATATAAGCAAATTGCTGCCTACGCAATTCAATCAACAATTTTATAATCTGATTAGTTGTCGGAAGAATGGTTCCGAAAAAACCTCCCGGGACAAGAGCACTCTTCACCTGCTCTATATAATCACAGGGGTTAGGAACATCCAGAAAAATTGCGTCAATATTATTCTGATCAAATCCATCCTCAATATCTTTTTGGATGAAAGTAACCCTTGTTTCAATATCTACACCAAGACGCTTTAGATTTTTCTTAGCCAGATTCTGCATTTCCGGTCTCACTTCATAGCTATACAAATGACCCTCGCTACCTATTACAGCGGCAATCACTTGCGTTATGCTGCCAGAGCCTGTACCAGCTTCAATTACTTTTGCTCCGCTGATAATGTTTAACTTTAATAATAGATATCCGATATCCTTCGCATACATGATCTGCGTATTACGCTTTGTTGTCATGATCAGTTCTTCAATTCCTGGTTGAAATATATAGAATGGACTTCCCTTATGGCTGAAGATTTCGCTTCCCCATTTCTGATCGATAAGATCATCATGATTCACAATACCTCGATGTGTCTGGAAAGTGCCGCCTTGAATAAGTGGAAATATAAAATATTTTTGTTTAGACCCGATCAATAAGATCAGATCTCCTTCCCGGGCTCTTTCTCGAGATGTAATCCAGCTCATTCTTTTCCTCTTACATAATTGATGGTTTTTGGTTTTCACCGGATATCCAATAACCGATCAAACCCAGGGTAAGACTACCGAAGACAGCGGCACCAAAATGAATAGGTCCGTATTTGAAAATAAACAACCCATATCGAAATCCCAAATTATTCCCAACCCAAAAACCAATCAAGGAAAATATTATCGACAGCAGCAATCGAAATGGTTTACCTCCTAAAATCAAGTGGATCAGTGAACCAACTAATCCTGCGATTAAGCTGCCAAATATGAATACAGGAAATGTTAAATCGATCATCTTATTGTTTCACTCCAGAAATCTTCCCACCGCCTAACACCTCATCTTCTACGTAAAATACTGCATATTGACCCGGTGTAATATCACGTAAATTGCGAGAGAGCTTAACCCGGAATACATTTTTATTAGTTTTCTCAATATTACACCCAATAGATGGTGACCTATATCTAATTTTAACATCACATGTGAATGGTGTAATTGGTTCATGATGAATCCAGTTCAAATTATTAACTATCATTTGATCTCCCCCTAATTCATCCAAATGCCCAATAACAAGCTCATTCCTCCTTGAATCTTTTCTTATCACGTAATATGGTTTCTCAGCTGATACCTTGATACCCTTTCTCTGTCCGATTGTGTAATATACAAGCCCTTCATGTTGCCCCATCTTCTTTCCAGAAGTATCAACAATATCGCCAGAATTGATTAAATCAGGTATAGATTCACTGATGAATTGCTTATAATGGCCAGTGTTTACAAAACATAGATCTTGACTTTCCCCGAATTCTATTGCTTTTAATCCCAACTTTTTACCAAGATTTATATTATCTTTCTTATACGTCCCTCCCAACGGGAAGATTGTTCTGGACAATAATTCCTGATTCAGGTAACTAAGCATATAGGATTGATCTTTTTGGAGATCAATACCTTTCTTAAGTTTATAAAACTCATCACGTTCATATATAACACGTGCATAATGTCCGGTTGATATGTAAGCTATTTCTTCTTTATCCGCATAATCTTTCAATAACTTGAATTTCATTAATGGATTACAAATTACACAAGGATTTGGTGTTCGTCCTTGCGATAATTCTGATAAAAATTTTTCAACTACGTTCTTTCTAAACAAGTCTCCATATTCTAATATTTCAATTTTAAAACCAATTTTTCCCATAATATCATCTATGAGTGATTTTCTTTCGATTGATAAACCCAAAGGATCATTTTCCCACGTCCAAAACTGGAAGTTAATACCAACAACCTCATATCCCATTTCTTTTAATAAATAAGCGGATATTGCACTATCGATTCCTCCGCTTATAGCCACCGCTACTTTTCTCTTCATTGATTCCTGTAATATTATTTCACCGAGTTGTTATAATTACAAAAATTATAATGGTATTGGAGAACAGATGACACCTCAAATTAAGTTCGGGACGGATGGATGGCGAAGCAATATCGCAGGTGATTTTACTTTTGAGAGCGTGAAGAGATGTGCTCAGGGCTTTTCAAACTATTTGAATAACCTGGAAATTGATAACAAAAAAGTAATTGTAGGATACGACAAACGTTTCCTTTCCGAATATTTCGCAAGGTCTGCNGCGGAAGTTCTCGCTGGTAATGGTTTTNACGTATTCCTNACTGATGATGCCACACCCACNCCAGTAATTTCCTTTGCTGTAGTNAACGAAAAAGCAATAGGCGCAATTAATATAACAGCTTCTCATAATCCTTCCACTGATAACGGATTTAAAGTACGTGATGAAAATGGTAGTGCAATCGCTCCGGATGGTTTGAAATCCATTGAAAGCCTGATACCAGAAGAAATTGCCGATGTTAATACTATTCCTTACGATAAGGCATTAAATCAGGGATTAATTGAAATTTTTAATCCGGCACCGGATTACATTGCTAATATTGAGAAATTAATCGACCTCAATCCTATCAGGCAAGCTGGTTTGAAAATCCTTGTAGATTCCATGTGGGGAAACGGCGCTGGTTGGTTTCCACATCTTCTTAGAGGTGGGAAGACAGTCGTTGAGGAAATCCACAATGTGAGAAATCCCATCTTTCCAGAAATGGATAGACCCGAACCTATTCCACCCAATGTGGATGTTGGTCTGCTTGAAGTTACCAAACGAAAATTTGATGTTTTATTAATAAATGATGGTGACGCTGACCGGTTTGGATTAGGGGATGAAAATGGTAATTTTATTAACCAGCTTCAAGTATTTGGCTTATTAGCATATTATCTATTAGAAGTTCGCGGTTTTCGGGGACCGATAGTAAAGACTCTTTCCACAACATCTATGCTAAAAAAACTAGGGGAAATGTATTCGGTTCCCGTATATGAGACCGGCGTTGGGTTTAAATATGTTGCACCAAAAATGGTTGAGACGGATGCGCTCATTGGCGGCGAAGAATCCGGCGGGTTTGCATTTCGCGGGAATGTACCCGAACGTGATGGAATCCTTGCGGGTTTATATATTTTAGATTTGATGGTGAAGCTTGACAAAAAACCTTCAGAATTACTAGAACTACTTTTCAGCAAAGTTGGTCCACACTATTATTACCGCATAGATCAAAAATTCTCAGGAAACCGGCAAAATAAAATTGATAGGATTATGAATGCTATACCTAATCACATTGCTGGCTTAAAGGTTACAGATTTCACCGATACTGATGGCTTTAAATTCTCTTTTGAAGATGGAGGATGGTTATTGATACGATTTTCAGGCACCGAAGCATTAATCCGCGTTTATTGCGAAACAACTCACAGAGATAAAGTTCAGACAATCATCAACGCTGGTTTAGAGATAGCTGGTATAAACAAATAAAATTGATTGATACTCACTGTCATCTTTATTTAAGTCAATTTGATAATGACCTTGATGATGTTATTCATGGAGCAGTCAGGGATGGTGTCCGGCGTATCCTTGTTCCAGGTATCGATGTCCTCACTAGCAAGAAATCAATCGAGCTTTCATCAAAATACTTGGGGAATATTTTTTCAGCGGTCGGAATCCACCCGAACTATTCCGCNGATTCAAACCCTAGCTTAATCCAAGAATTACTGAATTCNAATCGGAGTAGAATTTTCGCGATCGGCGAAATTGGATTAGATTTTTATCGCGACTACTCACCTCGCGATACGCAGATTGAAGTATTTGATAAAATGCTCGAATTTGCAAAAGAGTTTAATCTACCAATTTGCATGCATAACCGAAATGCCAGTCTTGAACTTCTAAGAATTCTCGATAAATGGTACGATGAAAGCGTAACCGATCTAGGTTCAGCGTATAAAGGAGTTTTTCATGCTTATAACGGATGCGAAAAAATAGCAGAATGGGGAATCGCGCATGATTTCACCTTCGGTATCGGCGGCCCAATAACATATAAAAAATCAGGCCAAATGCGTAATGCGATCAAATGGATTGGATTGAGTCATTTAGTCCTAGAAACAGATGCGCCTTATTTATCACCTGCTCCATTTCGCGGAAAAAGAAATACACCACAACATTTAGTACATATTGCGCAAGCGCTTGCTGAGATTTTTAACTGCACAGTGAAGAAAGTGATCGATAAAACTGATAAAAATGCAAATCGCTTATTTAGATTTATATAAAAAAAAAGCCAATTCTTTGGTATTGACTTAGTGCGCTGGGGGGGAGTTGAACCCCCACGCCTTGCGGCACATGGCCCTCAACCATGCCTGTCTGCCAATTCCAGCACCAGCGCAAA
>JGI24724J26744_10003478_pt1 | contig 10201 bp, 8 predicted proteins | sample Cruoilmetagenom7_FD_26744 | JGI IMG/M metagenome (IMG submission 26744)
CAACCAGACCAATGGGTAAAAGACAAAACCATAAAAAANCACAAGTCCAAATACCTATATTTTCATGTGCTAATNCACGCCTTAGCANTACTAATATTACTACAATTTAATNCCANCTATTGGATAGGAATAGTCAGCATAGTCGTCTCTCATTACATAATAGATGTCATCAAACTTAATCTAACCAAAAAAATAAACCCAAGACTACTATTTATATTAGATCAAATAGCACACCTAATAGTCATTGCAATAGTCGCATTAAGTTACACGCAATATAGCTTTGACATCAACACATTATACTCTAAAAACGTTTTAGCATTACTACTATCCTTAATAGCTATAACTAGTATCGCATCCGTAATCATGCGCTTAGTCATGAGCAAATGGATCCTAGACGAGGACGATGCAAACGACTCTTTAGAAAAAGCAGGAAAATACATTGGTATACTAGAGCGATTATTTGTGTTTGGCTTTATAATCATCAATCAATGGAGTGCTATAGGACTATTAATAGCAGCAAAATCCGTGTTTAGATTTGGCGATTTATCCAAAGCCAAAGACCGTAAATTAACCGAATATATTTTAATAGGTACACTACTTAGTTTTGGAATAGCCATAAGCGTTGGACTACTCTACAATTTTATAATAGCCTAAACACAAGTTAATAGTATAACGCTTTCGCGGAAATACAGCCATAAGCCACTTACCTACTACCGAAACTATTAAACCAAACCTAAACAGGTTACATAATAGCAAAAGTTATAACCACTTTAACAAAAAGCACAAACCCTTAGTTTGTGCTTTTTATGTTTATAACATTTAATATGATTACGGAATACCGTAAAAATACCACCAAAACTTAATCTAAATTTACAACACAACCGAAACTAAAAATACGTAGTTGTACGTATTGAAAGCTAAATTGGATACTTGTAGATTCGCTTTGATGATTAAAGTACTATTCATACTTTTAAAAAGTCCGTATTAAGAGATATGAAATTCTTTAGTTGTTATTATTAAATAATACAAATCTTAAACAAATTACTATTTTATAAAATTCATGGAAATAAAATTAAAAAACTGCAACAATATTGAGAAAGGAAAAATAGAAATTTGTAAAGACAAATTAAATATAAAATTTGGAATCAATGGTACAGGAAAAAGCACAATTACTCGTGCAATTAAATATAGCGTAGAATCACCTGATTTATTGAAAGAATTAATACCTTTTAAATTTAGAAATGAAGAAAACGAAGTAGTTCCAGAAGTAGAAAGTAGTGAAGAAATTAAAAGTGTACTTATATTTAACGAAGAGTATTTAAATCAATTTCTATTTAAAGAAGATGAATTAATAGCCAATAGTTACCAAATTCTTATAGAAACACCTGAATTTAAAAATTACACAAATCAAATAGAACAACAACTTTCTGAAATCAAAAATGTATTTTCAGAAAATAAGGAATTAGATAAAATTATAACTGATTTTGAAAGTTTATCGAATAGTTTTACGACAACTCAAACTGGGCTATCTAAATCTTCAGCACTTTATAAAGGATTAAAAGAGGGTAATAAAATTGAACATATTCCTACAGAGCTAAATGGATACAAAAAATTAATTCAAAATAAAAGTTGTGTAACTTGGTTAGATTGGCAAAGTAAAGGTGAGCAATTTCTTGAAATATCTGACAATTGTCCTTATTGCACTTCTTCTACTTTAGAAAATAAAGAAACGATAAAATCAGTTTCAACTTTCTATAATAAAAGTGTAATAAAGAACTTTAATGTAATAATTGAAGCATTGAAAAATCTTGGTGAATATTTTTCAGAAGATGCGAATACAATGTTAAAAAGCATAACAGAAAAAAAAACTGGGTTAGAAGATTCTGAAATGAATTATATCGTTGTTGTTAAACAACAAATAGACGATTTATTATTAAAATTAAAATCATTAAAAAACATTTCCCCTTTAAGTTTTAGTGAGGACAAAAAAGTAAAAGAAAAATTAAATGATTTAAAAATTCAAGTTAATTTATTCGACAGATTAAAAGCGGATAAAACTATTGAAATAATAACCTCGTTAAATTCTTCACTTAATACTGTATTAGAAAAAGTTGGAATATTACAAGGAGAGATTAACAAACAAAAAAATCTTGTTAAAAAATTAATTCAAAAACACAGAGATAGTATAAACTCTTTCTTAATTAATGCAGGATATAAATATACTGTTGAAATTGAAAATAATATTTCAAATGATTACAAATTACTATTAAAACATATTGAATCAGCAGATATAATTAATGGAGGAAAACAATATTTAAGTTTCGGTGAAAAAAATGCTTTTTCACTCGTGCTTTTTATGTACGAAGCATTACATAAACAACCAGAGTTAATTATTTTAGACGACCCTATTTCTTCATTTGATAAGAGTAAAAAATACGCTATTATGCATATGTTGTTTAGAGGAGATAGTAAAGATTGTTTCTTAAATAAAACAGTATTGATGCTAACTCACGACCTTGACCCAGTTATAGATACTGTGAAAGTTTTAAAAGAATTTAATAACATTTCGGAATCAAACTTCATTTCTACTAAAAATGGACAACTAAATGAAATTAGAATAAGAAGGAACAATTTATCTTCATTTGCTCAAATTTGTAAAAAAGCAATAGAATCAGATATAGACGATTTAATTAAACTAATCTATTTAAGACGTCATTTTGAGATTATAGATGATTTAGGTAACGAATATCAAGTGTTATCAAATTTATTCCACAAGAGAAATAAAGAAGATTGCAAAGACCATAGAAAAGAAAGAGGAAATGATTCTCTTTCTGAAATCGATTTCAATTTAGGAGAAGTAAAAATAAAAGAATCTATACCATCTTTTGAATATAGTACATTAATAAACTCTATAAATAGTCTTTCCTTTTTAAAGAACCTATATTTAAATTCCAAAAATAATTATACTAAACTAAATGTATTTAGACTAATTTATGAAGAAGATATTCAAAAAATACCGAGTGTATTAAGAAAGTTCATCAATGAAACATTTCACATAGAAAACGAATTAATTTGTCAACTTGACCCAAATAATTATGATTTAATTCCTGATTTTATAGTTGAAGAATGTAATAAATATGTTGAAGAAAAGTAAAAAATTAACTGTAAGAATTTATTGCGTTTTTATTAATTAAATAATATCAAAATCTACCACCTCCAAAATTGAATAAAACTTAGTTAACCAAATAGCAAACCTCTAAACTAGTATCAATTTAAATTTACTTAATTTAGCTACCTAACCAATTCAAGTTACCGTAAGCTAACCAAAAGCGCTATAATTTGCTCAATACAACAACCAATGATTATAGATCAAGAACAAATATTTAAAGACGTACTTTCTAAATTAGAAGGTAAAATTAACGAACAAAGTTTTTTTAATAAGTTCTTGGAGTTATACCCAGAAGTTTGGAAAAAACACAAAACAAACTATTCAAAATTTAACCGAAGTAAACAATTTGGACAAACCATTCCGTTACCAAAACCTGAAGTTTCTTTGCGTAAAGCCATTAGATTGTGGTTACAAAAACAGTAAACAGTTAAAACCCAATTTCACTTAATATGCAAAAAATAATTTTTATAGTATTGTTTCTAATAACAACCAATTGTTTTAGTCAAGAGTTAAACTGTTCAGCATTTAAAAACGGAACATTTACTTACACAGATCCAGATTACGCAGACTTACTAACTATCAGGACAGACTCTATACAAATAGACACTTACCCAAAACTAAATTTGGAAATGACCAGCACTGTGACTTGGCTTTCGGATTGTAAATATCAAATGGTTTACACTAAAGTTAACGATCCTAAAATGCAACCCATAATTGGTGTCAAATATGTTATTGAAATCATTGAGATTAACGATAATAAAATTATATGTCAAACCGACTCTGGAGACGTTATAGTAAAACAAGAAATGATTAAGTTAAAATAGTAACCTGAAATAGCCAAAATGTCCAAAAAAAACATCCTTCAAAATCCGACAAAAACTAACCTGATCGTTTTTACTTTGTTATGGATGGTATCTGTAATTTTAATTACTTTAAGTGTAACAGACTTATTTACAGAAAGCGTTTTTCAAAAAAGATATATTCCTATTTTTATTATAGTTTTAGCGTCTTCCAGAATGGTAGCTAAACTGTATTATAATTACTTTAAAAATAAAAAGAACTAACCAATCACTACTTTAGGGGTTTCTTGTACCAGATATTTATTAATAAGGAATAATCAAATCTTAAAATGATAAATAACTATTTAAACTATAATTTAAAATCCCAACGCAATTCCGTAAATTTGTAATGCTAAAAAAAGAATAATTAACGCTTATTACCAGTTTTTCGTTGTCACGAAAAATAATATAGATGATAAACATTCACGAAAAGACATTACAAGATTTAGAGTTTTCTACCGTTTTAGAGCAAGTAAGCGAGTATTGCGTTACTGCTTTAGGTAACCAAAAAGCACTAAGTATTTTACCATATAAAGACAAAGAAACGCTACTTAACGCATTACAGTTAACCAATGAGTATCTGTCGTCTTACTATAATGATAATCGCATACCTAATCATGGTTTTGACACCATTACCAAAGAGTTGCAATTATTAAAAATAGAAAACACCTATTTAGAAACCCATAGTCTTAAAAAACTAATTTCTATATCCTTAACCGCTAACGATATTGTCAAATTTTTAAAAAAGTTTGACACCTATTATCCAGGTTTACACCAATTCAGCACACAAATTGAAGTTACTACTGCTATTATAGAAAAAGTAGATAGCGTTGTAGACCGTTTTGGAGATGTAAAGGACAATGCTTCGGTATTATTACAAAGCATCAGACAACAAATTAATAAGTTAAAAGGTAAAATTAACTCTAGCTTTACCTCTGCCTTAAACCAATATCATAATCTAGAATATTTAGATGATATTAGAGAGTCTGTGGTGGACAACAAGCGTGTACTAGCTGTAAAAGCAATGTACAGACGTAAGGTTAAAGGTGCCATAATGGGTGGAAGTAAAACAGGAAGCATCGTTTATATCGAGCCTGAAACCACGTTACAACACACCAGAGAACTTAATAATTTAGAATACGAAGAAAGCGAAGAAGTCGTGCGTATCCTAAAAGAAGTGACCAATTACATTCGTCATTACTTACCGTTATTAGAGTTATATCAAACCTTTTTAACCGAAATGGATGTGATTTCCGCGAAAGCGAAATATGCTAAATCCATGAACGCTATTTTACCAGAAATTAGCGAAGACAGAGCCTTATACTTGCGTGATGCCTACCATCCACTACTCTATTTAAACAATTTAGAGAAAAAAGAAAAAACGTTTCCGCAAACCATTGGACTTAAAGAAGACAGTCGCATTATTGTGATTTCGGGACCAAATGCTGGAGGTAAATCCATTACATTAAAAACCGTTGGTTTACTGCAAGTCATGTTGCAATCCGGTTTTTTAATTCCTGTGCATGAGCGTAGTAAAGCCTTTTTATTTGATCGTATTGTTAGCGATATTGGAGATAATCAATCCATCGAGAATCATTTAAGTACCTATAGTTACCGTTTAAAACAGATGAATTATTTCTTGAAAAAAATTAACAAGAATACGCTGTTTTTAATTGACGAATTTGGTACTGGATCTGATCCAGAATTAGGAGGAGCTTTAGCTGAAACGTTTTTGGAAGAATTTTATGCTAGAAAAGCCTACGGAATTATTACCACACATTACGCTAACCTAAAAATGTTGGCTAATGAAAAGGACGAAATGATTAACGCTAACATGATGTTTGACGAGCGTACCTTGGAACCAATGTACAAATTAGCATTAGGTCAAGCTGGTAGTAGTTTTACGTTTGAAGTCGCACAAAAAAATGGAATTCCGTATAGCTTAATTAACCGTTCTAAAAAGAAGATTGAACGCAGTAAAGTCCGCTTTGATGCAACGATAGCTAAGTTACAAAAACAACGTGCTAAGCTTGAAAAAACAAGCGAATCGCTAAAGGTTAATGAAAAGAAAAAACAATCTGAAGCTGATAAATTAGAAGAAATCAATGCTAAGGTTCAGAAAAAACTAGAAAACTATCAAGAGTTATATGACAGCAATCAACGACTGATTTATTTGGGTCAGAAAATGAATGATATTGCAGAGAAGTTTTTTAACGATAAGAAGAAAAAAGAGTTAATGTCAGAGTTGTTTAGATTAGTACAAATTGAAAACTCTAAACGAAAAAAAATAACTGCAAAACAAGCTAAAGCCGAAAAAGCTAAAGAGAAGCAAGTTAAACAGGAAGCCGAAAAAACAGTGGAAGTCATCCGTAAAAAGAAGAAAGACGCTAAAGAAAAAGAAAAAAATAAACCTGTAGCACCAAAAGCAATCTTAAAAGTTGGTGATCGCGTTAGGATGAATGATGGTCGTGCTGTTGGTACTATTGATAAGTTTGAAAAAGGCAAAGCAATTGTAAACTATGGTATGTTTACCACTAACGTCAATGTTGATGTTTTAGAGCTTGTTGAGGCTGTTAAAAAGAAATAGTAATAATAATAATAAGCCACAACGTCACTTCGAGTGGTTTGTGAGGCACGAGCAAATTGTATCGAGAAGCACATTAAATCAATAAAAGTAAAACAATAAGTTCTCGATACACTCCTCCTACGTCGAAGCACTCGAACTGACGTGATGTGATTACTTAAATAGACTACTTACCAAATAACTTGTACATAACCCAAGCTGGTCCAACTAATAAAAACTGTAAATCATCAATAAAACTAGGTTTTTGACCTTCTACCTTATGACCATAAAATTGACCAATCCAAGCTATAATAAATAACGCTAAAGAGAAATAAACTAAAGGAACATATTGCGCAATAACATAATTAAGTACAAGACAAAAAGCCGAAAACAATAACATTTGTATCCCAACCTTTACAGACAGTCTAAAATAAAATAATACCAAGGTTATAATTAATAAAACAAATGCCCAATTAGCAATGATAGGATGCGGTAAAACATTATTTAAAAATCCACTAGGTATAGACATAAACAAACCAACAACACTAAAAAATATAGCTGGCACACATATAAAATGTATAGAAATGTTTGTCGGATTTTGATGACTGACAGCATAACTATCAAACCATTGTTGTAAAGTTCTCATATAATTGATTTTTGTAAATATATTAATTTATTTTTGTGATATGCAAAATTTACCAAACGACAAATCGCTTATTCTTTTTGATGGTGTATGCAACCTTTGCAACACATCAATACAATTTGTTATAAAACACGATACAAAAAACAAGTATCTATTTGCACCTTTACAAAGTAATATTGGTCAGTCTATTATCCAAAAATATAACTTGGATACAAGCAAAACAGACTCCATACTACTCTATTCCAATACTAAAGGCTTAAAGGTAAAATCTACTGCTGCTTTAGTAATAGCCACACACTTGGGATTTCCGATAAATATGTTAGGTGTTTTTTTTATAGTGCCTACATTTATTAGAAATTGGGTTTACGACTTTGTAGCTAAAAACCGTTATAGATGGTATGGCAAAAAAGAAGCTTGTATGATTCCTACTCCAGAATTAAAAGCTAAATTTTTAGCTTAATAAGCTTTAACTCATCCAAAGGTATGCTTCCCTCATTAAAAACACCTGTTTACTCAATTACAATTTTATAACACTAGCTAGTCTATTAACTTTGAGTATGAGGTTGGTTATAGCCTCAAAACAGTTACGTTAACTCAAGCCTAACTTCTGTTAGTTAGGAATAGATTGCGTTTTAGTTTAAGGAATGTCTAACCTTAAATTAGCATAGTATTATACTTAGGACAAAAAACTGTTTTGAGGCTTTTTAATTTTGCCCTAAAGCTTAATCAAAAGTTGCTAAACTAAGCTTTTAGTATTTTTTTTAATAAATTATAAGCAGCTTTTTCCATTTGATCCATCTCACCATCTGCAAAAGCCATAAGTTTTATATCTGCAAATAGATCTGCAAAATCATTGCGATAATAATCATGAGTTTTAACTGCTTCAATTATATTTTGAATACTTTGATAGTCGTTATCTTCTTCAAATTTTTCGTGTACACGATTATAAACGTCTTTATTAACTCTAGACAGAATATAATTTTTTTCTTTTTTAGTTTCGTCTAAATCTGAATGTGCTATAAATATTAAAATATAGGCTAACAATTCATCCTTAGTCCATGTATTTGGTTGTTTCATTATTGAAGATTTTAAAGTTCCGTATTCTGTCCACGATCCATCGTAAACACTATTATTATAACCTATAATTGTTGCTGCCAAGCTTAAAACAGATGCTGTAATACCAGAACCACAGCTAAATACCAAGCGTTGATTCTGCTTTAAAATAGTCTCAAAAATCAGACGTAACTCCTCTTTAGACTTAAGCTTGTAACCCTCTAAAATAGCATCGTGTGGTAAATTTATCGAGTTTGGTATTGTACCAGATCTTAAACCTGCTCTAGGTTCTGTTACTTTACTAGTAAATCTATCATTTGATCTGGCATCAATAATTGTAAAATTTGGATCTTTACTAATAGCTTCAATCGACTCAAAGTATACAACATTATTTGGATTGTATTTAGCTGTAAAATTGCCAGATTTAAAATCTGTTTTATATTTATTTTCTGTAGCATAACCGTTAGCTTCCCATTCTGGCAGACCACCATCTAAAACCGCTACGTTATTATGTCCAAACGTTTTAAAAAGCCACCAAGCTCTTGGACTAGAATAGATGCCTAAACCGTCATAAACCACAATAAAACTAGTGTTATTAATTCCAAGTTTTTGGGCTTCTGTTTCAAATTGTATCTCTGAAGGTATTGTATTAGGAAATGTTGCGTTAACATCACTAAAAGCGTTTTTTATATCAAAAAAACGAGCTTTAGGAATATACTTTTGATTCGGTTTTAAAGATTGACTTCCTACTTTTGGGATAGACGCATCCAATACGATTAGCTGGTCATAATTAATGTTAGCCTTTAACCAATCTACCGAAACAATAGTATCAAATCCATCCATAATTACTTTTTTATTTATATGTATTAAACCATTAAGCGTATTAAAATTAGTAGTTTATTTTACATTTTCATAATTATCATCCCATTCTTTAGCCTTAGGATTATCATGTAATTTACCTAAAGACTTAGCTACTAACATAGATACAGTCGCATCTCCTGTTACATTAACTACCGTTCTACACATATCTAATGGTCTGTCAACCGCAAAAATTAAGGCTAACCCAATAGGTAGTAATTCTGCAGGAAATCCTATAGCTTCTAATACAATAACTAACATAACCATACCAGCACTTGGTACTGCAGCACTACCAATAGAAGCTAATAAAGCAGTACCTACAATAACTAATTGATTTGTAAAAGTTAGTCCTTCAGGCCAAATAACTTGCATAATAAATACAGCAGCAATACCTTGGTATAAACTTGTACCATCCATATTAACCGTTGCTCCTACTGGTAAAACAAATCCTGCTACCTCTTTATCTACTCCTAAATGTTCTTCTACACGCTCCATAGTTACTGGTAATGTTGCAGCACTACTTGATGTAGAAAATGCCAATAATTGTGCTGGACTAAATTGTTTTAAAAACCATAAAGGTGATTTTTTAGTAACCACTTTGACTAGCATTAGGTAGAAGCAAATCATTAAAAATAAACCAAATACTACGCATGCTGCATAACCTAACAATTTAACTAATATGGTGGTATCATCAAATGCGATAATTACATTTGCCATTAATGCAAATACTGCATAAGGAGCAAACAACATAATTAAATCCACCATTTTCATAACCACTTCATTTAAAGAATCAAAGAAATCAATTAATGGTTTGGCTTTTTTCTCCGGAATTAATAGTAAGCATATACCCACAAATAAAGCAAAGAATATAACTTGTAACATCGCTGGCTCTGCAAACGAATTAAATATATTACTAGGAAAAATATCTACTAATGGTTGTAATGGACCAGCTTCTTTAGTCACTTTGGCTTTACCTATCATAACATCTGCATTACCTTGGTATGCTGTTTTGATGTTCTCGATTGTATCTTGAGGCATTCCTTCGCCTGGTTTAATAATATTAACAATACTTAAAC
>JGI24724J26744_10003479_pt1 | contig 10200 bp, 8 predicted proteins | sample Cruoilmetagenom7_FD_26744 | JGI IMG/M metagenome (IMG submission 26744)
TATATGGCGCAGAGCCGGCAAATTTTTTGGATGTTGGTGGAGGCGCGGATAAAGAAAGAGTAACCGAGGCATTTAAAATCATTTTATCTGACAAGGCAGTGAAGGGAATATTGGTGAATATTTTTGGTGGTATCATGCGTTGTGACATAATTGCAGAAGGCATTGTGGCTGCTGCTAAAGATGTAGGTATTGACTTGCCGCTAGTGGTAAGGCTTGCTGGAACGAACTTTGAGTTAGGTAAAGAGATACTGGATAATTCAGGTTTAAAAATAATTGCTGCTGATGATCTTGGTGATGCTGCAGATAAAATAGTTAAAGCTATATAATTTCGAGTCAATAATATGTCGATACTGATAAACAAAAGTACAAAAGTAATTTGCCAGGGTTTTACGGGTTCGCAGGGTACGTTTCACTCAGAACAGGCAATTGAATATGGAACTAAAATGGTAGGTGGCGTGACGCCGGGAAAGGGCGGTCAGACGCATTTGGATATGCCGGTATATAATACAGTGCAAGAGGCAGTCGATAGAACGGGTGCAAACGCAAGCGTAATCTATGTACCACCGCCATGTGCTGCAGATTCTATCCTGGAAGCCATAGATGCAGGGATTGAGCTGGTTATATGTATCACTGAAGGCATTCCCGTTATCGATATGCTGAAAGTTAAAAGAGTACTCGAAGGCTCTGTTACAAGACTGGTTGGACCGAACTGCCCTGGAGTAATTACGCCCGGCGAATGTAAAATCGGTATTATGCCTGGTCATATTCATAAAAAGGGTAAGATTGGTATTGTATCCAGATCCGGTACACTAACATACGAAGCGGTGGCTCAGACTACGGCTGTTGGCCTTGGCCAGTCAACTTGTGTAGGCATTGGTGGTGATCCGGTTAATGGTACAAACTTCATTGATTGTCTTGATTTATTTATCCGTGATGATGCAACAGAAGCCATAATTATGATTGGTGAAATTGGTGGTAGCGCAGAAGAAGAAGCTGCAGAATTCATCAAAAAGTCAAAAACAAAAAAACCTGTCGTCGGCTTTATTGCAGGCGTCACCGCTCCTCCGGGCAAAAGAATGGGTCATGCTGGTGCAATTATATCAGGTGGTAAAGGTTCTGCTGCAGATAAACTGGAGGCTCTTAGGAGTGCGGGGGGCGTCATTTCAGAGTCGCCTTCAGATATCGGCAAGACCATGCATAAATTGATTAAATAGATTTTAAGTACAAAGAGTCCTGTTGATTGTTTCTCAAATTATTCGTTTTAATAATTGTGCCATATCTACCCAGTTTTTTGGACTTCCTTTGGTTTCAATTAGCCACATGGAATGAATCATTGTAAGTCTATAACACCAGAGTAATATTCGTTCCCTGTTTAGATTTAACATCTGTACAACTAATATTAACTCTATTGCGAATTGTTTCTTCGTTAGCGTAGAGTTTTGGATGTTCAACCGGATTTTTTAAGAAGGCACTTACTTCAATTTCTGCTTCACCAATAATACCTTTCGGATCAATGGCAAGCCAACTGTAAAATGTAATCAGAATTGATCCCCGAAAATCAGTAATAATGACTCTGGATTAATTAACCAATTATGTATTCAGAAATTTAACAATTTACATAGATATAAAATATTATTGGATAAATAATATCAGGGAATTTTACTTAAGAGCTTGCCTGGGGATATTTTGATCTATTATCAAAACTTGTTGGTGATAACTAAAAACGAACATAAAATTGTGCTGATATATTGTGCTGATATAAGGATAAAGAAAAAGCGGCTAGGGAATGTATACATTATCCAGAAGCCTCAACTCACTCACTTCATTTGTACTAAATCATAAAATACTCTAGTCTTTAACCTTATCAGCATTCTTCTTTACTACTTTGCGACGCTGCAAATTCTTTCGCAGTGCTGAGGACAACTTATTAATCTTCTCTTCAGACTTAACGGGGAGCTTTTGTTTATTCTCTGTCATATAGTCTAATTTTTCCTTTATCTATAGCATGTATTATGTTAATAATGCTGACATATTAGAACAAATATTTATTCTAAATACCAGTCATTTATAGTGTTTCTGTGTTTTAGATAAGCAACGAGGCGACATAGCAACGTCAATTAGGCCGCTATAGCTCAGTGGTAGAGCGCATCATTGGTAATGATGAGGTCGGAAGTTCAATTCTTCCTAGCGGCACCACTTATTTTATAAGACATACAAGGGTTTTTGATTCCTCGGGTTAAAAAGTTTTTTATTACTCTCTTATTACTAATCTCCCTAAAAAATTGGAACCCTGTTTGAAAGCTCATGCGAAGTAATTAATTTCTGATATTTGTAAACATTTATTGATATTTATATCACATTAACTATTCTATGCGCTTGGAAATATCTATAATATGAGTTTTAAAACCGGCAGAGCTGATATACAATTAAAATGTTATTCTCGAAGAGTAATCAATAGTTCGGGATAATAGTGATTTAGTTGTTTAATTTATATAATGGAGATTTAATTATGTTAAAAAAAATTGCAGTAGCATTCGTAGCTGTTGTCCTATTGTCTGGTTGTAAGGCTTCTACCGGTAAATATGATGACAATAACAAGCATATCGTAGAATTTGAAAGACAGATAGGCGCAAAAGTGTTTTTTAGTCTAAATAGTTCAAATCTTTCATCAGAGGCACAGAATACTTTAATGCGTCAGGCTAAGTGGCTTGGTGAACACAAACTATTCAGCATTACTGTTGAAGGTCATTGTGACGAAAGGGGAACAAGAGAGTACAATATCGCTTTAGGTGAGCGTAGAGCTCACTCAGTTAAGACATTCCTTGCTAAGCATGGTATTGTTACAAGTCGCATAGATACGATCTCTTATGGTAAAGAAAGACCGGCAGTCGTTGGAAATAATGAGAAAGCATGGCAAAAAAATCGTAGAGGCGTAACAACTATTAGATAAGTTATTACTTATACGTATGTAAAAATGATAAGTCGGTGTATTTTATAAAAGTACACCGACTTTTTTATTATTAGTTAATCAATATTTTTTAGATATAAATCAATTAGTGGTATTATGAGCCAGTTGTACATTGAGAAATAGGTGATAATAGACGGTGTTAAAACGTCAGTTTTGGATAACAGAAATTATCCAAATACTGATAAAAGTTGAAGAAACCAGTCTAGAGGTGGCTCTATGCCTGATTTCAAAATATATAATTTATATTTTCTAACATTATTTAGTAAAAAAAATTTTTTAAAACTAACCGAAGATTAGTTTTTACGAATTCAGGAAAGCAAAGCTTATACTAAATTTGCGTTTAAAGTGTCCAAAGCATTAATAGATCACGTTTATGATGATTGTTATACAAGTAATACAGCAAGCAATATATTAAGATTGCACATAGTGGATTAGATAGTAATCACAAGAATTTCTGTAAATTGATGTACGTGACCTGGATTTTGGAATGATTAAGTCTTGTCTTAAGTGTAGCGTTAAGTTCTTCATATATTATGAATATTACTTACAAATATTTCGATAATACATCCTGCATAATCTTTTTTGCAATTGGTGCAGCAGCTCTACCCCCTCCTCCGCCATGATCGTAATAAACTGAAATTGCAAATTTTGGATCGTTAAATGGTGCATATCCCGAGAAAATAGCGTGGTTACGACTATTCCAATCTATGTTTTCTCTGCTTAAATTATCAGATGCACTCTTTTTTGCCTGTACTTGCGCAGTACCGGTTTTACCAGCCATACGCATTGATTTATAATTTATACGACTCAAATAACCAGTGCCTCCAGGGCTGTTTATAGTGTGGTAGAGGGCTGCTTTTATAATATCCATATATTCCTTCTTTATATCTATTTGACTATATTTAGCCTCTCCTTGTACTATTCTTGGTGTAAATAGCTTTCCATCACTGGCAATTGCCGCAATCAGGCGTACTAGCTGCATCGGTGTTGAAAGTAAAAAGCCTTGGCCAATAGAAAGGTTTAAAGTATCTCCTAAACTCCATCTGCTGCCATAAGTCTCTTTTTTCCAGCTCCTTGACGGAACAAAACCGGATAATTCTCCAGATAAGTCAATATTGGTACGTTGACCGAAACCAAATTTTCTTGCTACTTCAATGATTTTATCGGCTCCTATTTGCCTGGCAACTCCATATATATAGCTATTACAGGAATATTGCATTGCATCTATCATATTCAGTGCGCCATGACCACGACTTCTTGCGCACCTGAAACGATTACCGCCAAGTACCGGTCCACCCGTACAAATAATTTTATCATTAGGATTGACTCCAGCTTCAAGTGCGGCCAGTACTGTAATAATTTTAAAAATCGAACCTGGAGGATAAAGGCTTTTAACAGTTTTATCAATTAAAGGCTTGTATGGGTTATCGATTAAGTTATTCCAATATTTCGCAGAGAGGTTATTAAATTGATTTGGATCGTAAGTCGGTGCTGAATTACAAATTAATATGCCACCATGCGTGCAGTCCATCACAATCGCACTACTTCCTTTGGGGTTTAGATAAGGCAATATTTTTTTTTGTAAATCTGAATCTATATTCAAGTGTAAATCATTACCGGCAACACTAGCATTGTGGCTTAATTCCCTAACATATTTACCGTGAGCATTTACTTCAATTCGTTTATGTCCAAAATTACCGCACAGCGCATCTTGGTAGTAACGTTCTATACCATTTTTACCAACTTTGAAGTTTTCATCGATAAAATTTGGTGATGAGTCATCTTTTTTTCTTGGCCTACCTAAATAACCAAGAAGATGTGCTGTAGAGATTTCTGCTGGGTAGTATCTTTCAAAACCTGTATCTACAAAAATTGATTTCAGTTCTGAGTGCCTTTCCTCAATAACTGCTATCTGTTGCCAGTCAAGGCAGTCAATAATGATCGCAGGTATGCGTCGCCCTCCTCTTCGTACTCTTTTTTGTATTTCTTTAATTTGCTCATTATCGAGTTCAAGAATTTCTGCAACAAGCTCTACTTCAAGTAAAAATTTAGTGTTACCATTTTTATCCAGAAGTAATCTGAAACAGCTATTATTTTTTGCAATTAATTTCTTATTTACATCAAAAATTTCTCCTCTGGTCGGATTAATGACCATCATTTTAATCCGATTCTTGTCTGAAAGAGTTCTATAATCATCTTTCTTAATAAATTGCATATAGAACATTCTACCTGCAAGCAGGAATAACAGACCAAATTTTCCAGCACCGATTGCGAAAGTTCGCCTAGTCATTACCTGTTTGTTTATGGTATTTTTATCTAGCATAGTTACCAAGTATTTTAATTGGCTTTTCTATGAGGACGCAAATAACAGGATAAGAGAAAATTGTAGTCAGAAAGTAGAAAAGCAAAGAAAAGCCTTCAATATGGTGCGTGCTATCAATTGTAACTAGCAAGTATCTGGATAGAGTAATAAATATACTGTAGATACAAAATACAGTTAAATTAGTTAAGTAGTCTCTAAGTAAAAACCACTTACCAATGGCTCGTAGTCCAAGATTGGCAAATATGAATGCTAGTGAGCTAATACCTATAGGGAGGTTATATAGCTGGTCAATTAGCATTCCAGCGATAAATAAATGCCAATAGTGCATTTTTTTATATGTACTTAAATAATAAATGATAATTAGATCAAATGCTGGAAATATCTCACTATGGAGTCCAATTTTATGCCATTCGAATGGCAATATAAACAATATACCCATATAGAGTGCTGCTAAAGTGATTGCTAGAAATTTCGATATGATTTTAAACATATAATCAAACATTACTGCGCTGATTCACAGCGGCATTCATAATTAAACCAAAGCCAACCAGCATTGATACCATCATCGTTCTTCCATAAGAAACAAGAGGCAAGGGCACACCTACTACTGGCAATAAACCCATGACCATAGCAATGTTTATAAACACATGACTGAAGAATAATGTCGTAATACCTACAGTCATAAGCTTTGCAAATTCTGATCGGCAGTTAATTGCTACCGATAACGAGCTTACTAGTAACATTGAATATAAAATTAGTAAAATAAATCCTCCAACAAAGCCCAGTTCTTCTGTCAAGAATGCAAAAATAAAATCTGTTTGGTGTTCGGGCAGAAAATTCAGCTGGCTTTGTGTGCCGCTTAATAATCCCTTGCCGAACAAACCACCAGAGCCAATGGCTATCTTCGATTGTATAATATTATATCCTGCACCTAAAGGGTCTCTTTCCGGATCTAAAAAAGTTAGGATTCTATTGCGTTGATAGTTATGCATCATTAACCATGCCAAGGGCATTGCAGTAAGTCCCAGAAGACCGGAAACTACAAAATAAATCCATTTGATGCCGGCAGCAAAAAACATAACAATTACCACAATCATTGTGATAATACCAGTACCCAAATCGGGTTGTTTTATTACAAGTGCTATTGGAATAATGGAAGCAATTATTGGAAAGAATATGCCATATCCATTCAAATTGTACTTAGCACTTTCATGAAAGTATTTAGCAAGCATCAGAACTACAGCTATTTTTACGAGTTCAGATGGTTGCACGGTGAAAATACCAAAATTAATCCAACGTGTAGCTCCCATCGCAGATTTACCGGTGAATTCTACTATTACCAGTAGTACTAGTGTAAATATATAAAGTAAATATGAGAAACGATAAATTAACCGCAAATCCAGCATAGCAATTAATATTGATATAGGCATAAAAATACAAAAAATAACAATTTGTTTAGATGCCCACGGTTCAATATTTCCTCCCGCTGCAGAATAAAGCAGGATAAAACCATAAATGCACACAAGTGAGATGAATAAGGGCAAAGAAAGCGGGATTTGTCCAATTTTTTTTAAGAATTTTTCTTTATCGTGTTCCATAGTTAATTCTTGTTATAAATTAGTTTATATACAGGAAAAACAATTTTGACTGTCGTGTCCTTACCTTCTGAACTTTCGATAAATAGCTCGGCATCGTGAACGTCCAGCAGCATTTTTACAATAGGTAATCCCAGGCTGTATGATCCTGTGGAATTATAGTCTATATTGTGTATTGTTCCGTAAGTGCCAGGAGCAATGAGGATATCCTGCTCACTCATACTGATTTCTTGATTCATAATTTTATTTCCGTTTTATTTTTGTATCTTCTGGAATTTCTTTAACAAAGCCAGTATATTTGGGGGTAGACATAATCCCTTGTGTTACTCNTTACCACTTCCAGGAAATTATTATCTATCCAGCTATATTTTCTCNATACAAAAAGCATATTGAAGTCTTGTGAAGTAAAATGCTCTTTTAAAATATTATAAATATAATCAAGATTTTTAAGGTTTCTCTATATAGTTTCTACCAATTATGTTAATGAAGTATCTTGAATAGTTGAGATGATTTGTAATAACAGTTTCAAGTAGAGTTGCCTCAGTACTCATATCCTTTAATAATAAAAGATACAAGTGCTAGAATCACCACGATAATTATTACGCTAAAAGCAGCCATTTGTACAGCAGCTTTTTGTTCTAACATATCTATTTTTCATCTGGCGATTCGTTCATAAATCAATTTAATTCCTTGATTGAAAGATTGACTAAAGTTTCTTATACTAAACGCCATTAATAATGTAGAATATCTTGCAATAAAAATTTATTTAGAAACCCTATTATCCATTATGAAGTTAATATTATTTAACTCTCTTACAAGAAAAAGAGAGATTTTTGTCCCAATAGACACCAATTTGGTTAAAATGTACGTTTGTGGACCAACAGTTTACGATCATCCACATATAGGTAATGCCAGATCAGTGGTTGTATACGACATGCTATATCGTATTTTAATAAAAATATACGGACAAAAGCAAGTACGATATGTCAGAAATATAACAGATATTGATGATAAAATCATTACTAAGGCAGCGCAGGACGGTGTGACTATTTCTGATCTTACACAAAAAACTACAGAATATTTCCATAAAGACATGAATTATTTAGGATGTTTAAGGCCTACCTTTGAACCAAAAGCAACNGATCATGTGGAAGAAATGATTGATATTATCAGCAGACTACTTTCAAAGCGCATAGCATATCAGGTAAATGATCACGTTTATTTTAATATTAAAAAAGCTGATAACTACACAGAGCTTTCAGGGCGTTCTTTCGATGATATGTTCTGTGGGGTTCGTGTGGAAAACAGTCAGGATAAGAAAAATCCCGGTGATTTTGTCTTATGGAAGCCCTCTTTAGTAGATGATGATGAGTCAGTTAAATTTAATAGTCCATTTGGAGTAGGGAGGCCAGGTTGGCATATAGAATGTTCGGCCATGAGCCACAAATATCTTGGAGAAACATTTGATATACATGGTGGAGGTGTGGACTTAATATTTCCACACCACACTAATGAAATGGCGCAAAGCCGCTCCGCATTTCCTAATTCTGAATTTGCTAAAACATGGGTGCATAACGGATTCTTGACTGTAAACCATGAAAAAATGAGTAAATCATTGAAGAATTTTGTGACTGTGCAAGACTTGATCCATCAAGGGATGAAGGGAGAAGCAGCAAGNTTATTCCTGTTAAGCAACCATTACCGCAAGCCAATAGACTATAATGAAAAGGCCATGGCAGANGCNAATGGTTTGATATCATATTGGTATAGAGCTATTGAAAATATACAGGAAAATNAATTGCGTGTTAAAGACGATCTGCCAAATGCTTTCATTGAGGCTTTATTGGAAGATTTAAACACTCATAATGCAATAAAAATTACTAATGATTTTGCCAAACAAGTATACACATTAACAGATGATGCTCAGAAAATTGAGTCAGCTAGTAACATGTTAACGTGTGCGCGTTTTCTTGGACTAATGAACAGTTCAGCTCAGGAATGGTTTCAATCGGCTGATAATTTAGAACAAATCGATGTACTGATAGCTAAAAGAACCGTAGCAAAGCAAGCAAAAAATTGGGAATTAGCCGATAGTATAAGGTCTNAGCTTTCAGATATGGGGATTGCCATTGAAGATAAGAGCGATGGTTCGACTATATGGAAGAAGAACCATCGCTAAAAATTACTTGCTACAAAGCTGTAAAATCCCTATAACTAATGCACTAAACAAAAATTAACAAAGGTTTATTTATGACTGTAGAATACACATTCTCTATTATCAAGCCAGATGCCACTGAAAGAAATTTAACCGGCAAAATTAATTCATATCTCGAAAATGCAGGTCTGCAAATCGTAGCCCAGAAAATGANAAAACTAACNAATGATCAAGCAAAAGAATTTTATGCTGAACACAAAGAACGGCCGTTCTTTAATAGCTTGATAGAGTATATGACATCTGCTCCAGTCATATTACAGGTGCTAAAAGGAGATGGTGCAATTGCAAAAAACAGAGAAGTAATGGGGGCAACAAACCCATCTGAGGCTAATCCCGGAACTATCAGAAAAGATTTTGCTAAAGACATTGAAGCGAACAGTATTCACGGTTCAGATAGCCCAGAAAGTGCCAGGAGGGAAATAAGCTTCTTCTTTACACAAGAGGAAATAATGAGGTAGCTGTTTCACGTGAAAAAAGAATATAGCGTAATAGTAATCGGAGGTGGACATGCCGGTTGTGAAGCGGCGACAGCTTCAGCTAGAGCCGGTGTTGACACTCTCCTTGTTACTCTGAAGCCGGAAAATTTAGGGGAAATGTCATGTAATCCGGCAATTGGAGGGNTTGCTAAAGGCATTCTTGTTAAAGAAATTGATGCTTTAGACGGGCTTATGGCTAGAGTAATAGACAAGGCCGGTATACATTATAAAACGTTGAATGAAAGTAAGGGGCCGGCTGTGTGGGGGCCACGTGCTCAGGCTGATCGAGGGNTGTACAGGCGTGCGATGTTTGAAGAAATTTCGAATTATTCTAACCTAACGGTGTTATATGATTCTGTTGAGGATGTTCTTATCAAGAACAATGAAGTTCAAGCAATTGTTACGAAAAACAATCAGGGGATAATATGTAGTAAAGTGATTCTTACTACAGGTACGTTCTTATCTGGTTTGATACATATTGGTCAAAAGAAAATTCCTGCTGGGAGAGTTGGAGAATCTCCATCTTATGGTTTATCTAAAACTCTTGAAAATCTGGGTTTTAGGATAGGCAGATTAAAGACTGGAACTCCGCCTAGAATAGATGGAGATACAATTGATTATTC
>JGI24724J26744_10003480_pt1 | contig 10197 bp, 7 predicted proteins | sample Cruoilmetagenom7_FD_26744 | JGI IMG/M metagenome (IMG submission 26744)
ATCTCTTTTTTACACCCTTTATCAAGCTCCATGCCCTGGCAGGCACAACAAAAAATTAAAGAAATTTGGCATCCTTCAAATTTAGGCCACCTCTAAAAATTGCCTTTTGGCCCGATGTCGGCGTTAAGCTCAAGTTTTAATCCTCGAAATACTTCTATATATTCCTGCGGTTAAAATTTTCGCATGCCTTGACCTCGAACCAAAATTCTAATTTTTAGAAGTACCCTTTAGTTTACACTTTAATTTCTGGATGAACATTATACTAAAGAGTTAATATCACCTGGCAAGGTAATTAGAAGCTCTTTGGCTTGCTGATCAGTTGTAAGATCAGCATGAAGAATATTAAGCAAAGCTGTTTCTTTTTCGGTCGGGAACGTCATTGAAACGTTCGTAAGGTTATCAAGTTGATTAAATTGGATTTTTGCCGTTTTTTCCAATCTTATAGCATTAATGCCAATGGTTTTGCTTGACCCGGCAGCATTTAATGCAAAATCAAGGCATAGCCAAATGAGATTTTTTAAAAAAAAGGGAGATGTCCGGATATTCACCATCTCTTCAGTATGTCTTATTTCGAGGTTTACATTGCGCATCGCAATTAACCTGCTTGAAAGCTTTATCACCAAATTCAAAATTTCATTGAGTTCCACTATCTTTACATAATTATCAACACTATGGGCGAACTTATTAATATTGTTAACAATACCGTTAGCTCGTTGGACTTGTTTTGTGATGTTTTCAATAATTATCTTTATTCGTTCAGGGTTCAGAGGACTTCCCTTTTCAGACATGAGGATAAAGTCATCTATAAGCCCTGCCTTTTCATTAATTATAGCAAGTATATTTTTGATATCATGAGATACAGAAGCAGATATTAATCCAAAAAATTCAAGTCCTGACTCACTGATGATATTATATTTACTCATACTTATCCTTTATTACTGCTTAGGACATTAGTGATTGTTTTGATAAGATTGTCTATATTGCAAGGCTTAGCCAAATAGTTGAAAACTTCGGCTTCAGATATGTCAATCGGATAATCTTTGTCTAAACCATGTCCGGTTAAAAAGATAAATTTCATATTGGGGTGTTGTTCTGTCAATTTTTTTTTTAATTCAAAACCATTTATCTTTGGCATTTTAACATCTAGTAAAGCAAGATCATATCTATTATTTTTAGCTAATTCCAAGGCATCATCAGGGGATGTGACCCAGTCGGCTTTAATATTCCTAAAGAACAGTCGCTCCGCAAGGGTTGAAACCAATTCCTCTTCATCGTCTACCAATAAAATTCGCATGCGATCACCTTTTATCATGAGAAAAATTATACAAGTGGTAAAAAAACAGTAAAAGTTGATCCTTTTCCAATCTGACTTTCTACTGTGACACTGCCTCCGATTTCCCGAACAAGTCCGTATGTAATTGACAAACCAAGACCAGTACCACCCTGCTGTNTTTTTGTGGAAAAAAATGGTTCGAAAATATGTCCTAGATCCTCTAATGGAATACCGCATCCATTGTCGATGAACATTACGGCAAGGGAATTATCCTGTTTTATTACTTTGATAACAAAATTTCCTCCATTCTCCATAGATGCAATGGCATTGCTAATCAAATTGAGAAAAATTTGCTGAAGTTTACCCCAATCACTTTTAATAGATGGAATATCGTCCGGAATATCTAGCGTAACTATTATACATTTGTATTCAGCTTCCTTTTCCTGAAAAGCAAGCGCTTCATTGATAGTTTCCTTAATATTTACAGTCTTTATGCGTACAATATCATTTCTGGCAAAATTTAATAGACGTTTGGTTATTAATCCGCAGCGATCTACTGAAGAAATAATCGCATTTACAATACCTGCTAATTTCGGATCATTAGCATACTTCTTCTGAAAAGTAAACAAGTCATTGATAAGCCCAGCTTTTTCATTAATAATTGCCAGAGGATTGTTGATTTCATGGGCAACTCCGGCAGCTAATCTCCCTATAGAAGCCATCTTGTTGGAGTATTCAACGTAATGCAGATTTCGAATCCTTCTTAGATCAGCTAAGTACATTTGATTGACAAGATATGTTGTCACGCCCAACGTCACGAATAAAATGATTATAATACTGATTGCAAGAAATAGTATGGGGCCCTTTCGGGCATTATGCCATAATTTCATGAGCTTTTCTTCACGCTTTACAATCATTAAAATAAAAGGCGTTTCGGTAATATAGGCATAACCAATAAGTAGATGCTCCCCATTAGAATCAATTTGTTTNATTACTTGCGTTTTTGATGAATATTCAGGGACAGGGATAGATATTTTTTCCAGAATCTTACCATGATCTTTAGTTGGGGTTTGTAGTATCCCTTTATTGTTAATAATGAAAGCATCTCCTGCACCGCTCATTTGAAGTTGCGAAAGCATTTTATTAAATCGTTTGATATCTATGGCAGCTCGAAGAACAAAAAAAGAATCATTTGGCAGATTACGTTTGATTGCTACGACTATATGAGGAATATCCCTGAATCCCTTAAATACATCGCTTATATAATTGCCAGTACTCGTGATTTCATTAAACCATGGTTGTTTACTGTAGTCTCTTCCTTTAAGATTGTGATACCCCACATATGTTTTTTGGTTGCCATNAGAGTCGATAATACCAAGATCTGCAAATCCGCCAAAACTTTTTTCCAGATTATCCAGAATTATTGCAAGCTGCTTATAATTATTGAGTTCTGAAAAAGTAGTATTATGCGCAGTAAAGTCCAAAGCGGATTTATGTTCAGCAAAAAAGAACGATACAGATCTTCTGGTGTTTGATACAAGTCTGGAGATTTGGAAAATAAATTCGGATTCAACTGCTTTCTGCGTCGCTTTATAGTCAATATATGACATGGAGATAAGCGGTATGATGGCCACTATGATTATCAGAAATATTGCTGCCTTCCATATGCGTTTGAAATTCAGCATTGGTTTGTACTCAAACGGCCCAATATTTTTTAAATTAACCGTCGTATTTTCCTGATAATGCCAGAATTTTGGTATTATTCTATGAAATATAGACATGTCTAAAACGCCTAGAAATATTTTTTTTAAAAGCCATCCCACGCCTTTGGCCTGTTAATGGACTTTTTACAAACCCATTATATTTATTTGAGCCAAAATCTAAAGCTTACAAAATAGGTTTTATTTTAAGGGTTTTCCATTAAAGGCTGGATAAATGTGTACTGAAGAAGGTATGCTAACCAGCAATTTTTTTCCGTAAATAAAGCTTATAATATTTAGGCCACCTCTAAAAATTGCTTTTTGGCCCGATGTCAGCGTTATGCTCAAATTTTAATCCTCGAAATACCTCTATGTATTCCTGCGGTTAAAATTTTCGCATGCCTTGACCTCGAACCAAAATCCTGATTTTTAGAAGTACCCTTTATTAGTGACTGATTTTTTTATGTATTTTATCGTTAGCCTTTTGCAGCATATCGCTTAACACATTGATATCAACTGGCTTTTGAAGATAGGCAAAAGCACCGAGTTGCATACATGTTTTTTTATCAGATTCAGAACCATGGCCAGTTAAAATAATTACCTCAATTTCTGGATTAGTTTTTTTAACTCGACGTAAAACCTCAATCCCATCAATTCCCGGCATCTTTAAATCCAAAATCATAACCTCTGGCTCATCTTTGTGGATCATGTTAAGGGCAGATTCACCATCGTATGCTACAACCGATCCCATGTCACGCATGATCAGGCGTTCCGAAAGAGTTTGGACAAATTCCCGTTCATCGTCAACAAGAAGAACCTTCGATGGAACTTTAAAATCATATTTTCTGTAAATATCTGCCTTATGATAGTTTTTGCCCACCTTAGTCTCAACTGACTTGATACCTGGCACCTTATCGACAATACCCTTGAGTTCTTCCTCAAGTCGGCTTAGCATCAAGATATGTTTGTTGATGATCATGGTAACCTTGCCATTTTCTGCTTTTACTTTTACACTATGACCTTCATTGGCTATAAGTGTTTCTACTTTGGCAGCAAGAAGAAAATCCTCAATAGATTGTTTTGAATTTTCTGTGATCTTCATTACATCTTTGACTATATTTTCCTTAATCAAACAGGCAGCGCTACTTGCATCTATTTTGTCTGTAGGAATGACTATGTCGTATAGAGAAGAATCCCATGGATCATTGTTTTCAAACAGAGTTTGAATCCAGGCAGTACAATTTTCATCATTTTTTTGAATAAGCTTTGCTGCTTCTTTTTCTGATACCCCTAATTTTTTTGAAGCATTTATAATCCTGAATTTCATTTCAGCAATAAGGCATATTTTAAGAACATGTGTCGCTTCTGATGGAACCAATTGTCCTGCAAATCCAAGAATAAGAAGGTTGTTCCTGGACAGTGTTTCTGCTAAGGATAACTTGAAATAAGCAATAGCTCTTTCTTTTTCGTGAGTAAATTTGTTAAAGATCGAGGTCTTGGCCGACAAGGTGTTTTCGATTTTATTCTTTTTCATGCCTGAAAGCGAAACTACTTTTGGAATAAAATCTTTATCTGTTACCAATTGATATTTCGTATTATTTATAATATCCTGGACAACCAAATCTTCATTACAAAAACTTCCGCTAAAGATTGTAATAATAGGCATTGAAACTCTCTCTTTCAAGGCAGATTTAAACTACGTTCAATTTTATTTAAGGCCTTGAAAGACTAAAATTTCAAGGCTGAAACATATAAAGGTGCCCATAAATAAAAATGAATGGTTTAAATGTGCCTACTTCGTATATTGTTTATATGTAAGGCCTTTTCATGGCCCAGGGTTTTCCTTTGCAATATTTCATTTAATGAACATTGCTTCGTTATCTTTAAGGTCTATCTATCTCAACTGGTCGCAGCGGGCAACTTAATTCATGACTCTCAAGATGAGAATATTCGTGTATTGCATAAATTGCTTTTTCCATAGTTGGATATATATTTTCAGTCCCGATTTTTTCAAGCAAGTGAGTACGCTTAAACACTTTAACAACAGATTCATTAATACCACTGAACGAAATACCTAAATTAGCGCTTCGGATTCTTTCAATGATAAGAGATAAGGCTTCTTCCCCTGATGCATCAATATCATTAATCCCGTTGCATACTATATGAATATGCCTCAATCCTTCCATGTTTTGCCTGATTTCTGATATTTGATCTTCCAGATAGCTGGCATTGGCAAAAAAAAGCGGTGCATCAAAACGTACTACAGCTATATGGGCACATTCTTCAAGGCCAAAAATGATTGAATCTCGCAGAGAGTCATCTTTATGCCTGGACAGATATGAAACATTTGGACGCATACTTTTATACAAAAAAACAATCAAAGACAATCCAACACCTACTATTATCCCCTTATCCAGATGCGGGGCAAAAGCAAGAGTACAAATAAATGTAATAATAGAAATAGCACCATCATACCATTGTGCTTTCCATGCATGAATAAATCCCCTGACATTCACAAGTCCAATGACTGCCATCATGATTACTGCGGCCAGGACAGACTGGGGTAAATTGTAAAGATAAGAGGTAAAAAACAAAAGCACTATAATCACGGTAAAACTCGTAACCACGCTTGACAGACCTGTAACTGCGCCTGCCTGTAGATTCACAGCTGATCTTGAAAAAGATCCGGATACCGGATAACTTTTACCTAAGGCGCCAATTATATTAGCCAGTCCCTGCCCAATAAGCTCCTGGTTTGGATCTAAACGCTGGCCTGTTTTTGCAGCCATTGCCTTAGCGATGGAAATCGCTTCCATAAACCCTAACAGAGAAATAATAGCGGCATAAGGTAATAGCTGCAATATGATTTGAAGATTGATTGCAGGCACTGTAAACGCAGGCAATCCCCTGGGGATGTCGCCAACAACACTACCTCCGCCCATTATAAGCAAATTGTTTTCCTGTAACGGCTTGTTTCCTATTTTTATTCGCCATGTACGACCATCGCCTTTTAAGGTATTTGGAATGTCGTCTTTCAGATAAAATACCAGCTCATTTTTTTCATGAACACCTTCAAAAAACAAACATCTGATCTGTTCCCGCAAATCATGAGCAAGCTCTTTAAGTCTCGTCATCTCTATGTTAGTAAGATTGATTTTATATTGGGCATCATGCATACCAATGATATCATGATTGTTTTCAGCTTTTTTTAAAACAGAGTTAATCTGGGCCCGTTTATCAGCAAAAGGCGCTATTGATTTTACCGCATTGTTGAATTGGCTGATTAATGCCAGGGTATTTGGAGATTTAATTCTTTTGATATCCACTATAGTATTATGCTCAAACCCAGTAAAGGTTGAAATCAAAATAGTTATAAGAACAGCCACAAGTACATTTGGAATTTTAGGTGAAATACGGTTAAGCCCATACATAATAATAAATGCGAGAACCCCCATAAACAAAGTGAACCAGTGAGTATACTGAATAGCTGCCTTGCATACATTTATTATGGTTTCGTAATGGTGTTCGGATTTATCCACATATACTCCAAACAATTTTGATAGCTGGGAGGATGCAATGATAATTGCGGCAGCATTTGTAAAGCCGTTTACAACTGGATGGGAAAGAAAGTTAACAATAAGGCCTAATCTGAGTACACCGAGAGAGAACTGAAACAAACCAACAATAAGCGCAAGCAGGATGGCATAGACAATATATCCCTCGCTGCCTGCTATGGCTAATGGCTCAAGTGATGCCGCGGTCATTAGCGAGACAACCGCGACGGGTCCGGTAGCTAACTGATGGCTTGAACCGAATAAAGCTGCCAGCATTGGTGGAATAAATGACGCGTATAGCCCATAGTATGGAGGAAGTCCTGCCAACTGCGCGTAAGCCATGGACTGCGGGATAAGAACAAGCGCTACCGTCAGGCCGGCAACACCATCAATTCTAAATTTTTCAAAATTATAATTTTTAAGCCAAGCAAGAAATGGGAAAAATGAATTCAACATAATTCGGAACCTATCCTAATATATTATTTTTTTGACTATTGTTAAAAAATATTTAATTTTGTTTACTTTCTTAAGGAAAATAAAATTTTTAAGCACAAGAATACATTAAAAAAATCAACGGGTTGTTGCAAAATGCAATTTTATGTGCAGTATGTTGTGTCTGTAGATTCTTTTTAGTTCCGCAACAAGCTAATTGAGGTTTAAAATTCAACCCTGACGCCAAAATCAGGCGAAGGAGGGGGGATGGACTCGTTTTTATTGCAAGATTTGTTTATGATATTGATAGATTGCTGGCAGAAAGCATTTTTCTGCATATCTTTAGAAGATCATTATATAGTGAACTTGCATCATAGAGATCATAGGTTTTAAAGCGAGCGACACCATCAATCATTGAAAATATAATAAGTGCTGTTTTTCTATTATGTATATCGGAAATTGTCTCGTCTTTCTGCCCACGTAAAACCGCTTTTTCAAAAACATCAACGATGCCATTATAAATCTCTTCAATATGTCCCCTGCATACAGGGTTTACCTGCGCAAATTCGTAAGGATAATGACGGTGGAGCATAAGAAATTCATCTTCCATTTGTCCTACAAGGAACAGATAAAATGAAATAATACCTTCCATCATATCTAAGCCAGTATCATATTTATTATCTTTACCATATTGAATAAACGCGTTAAGTATTTTGTTCTTTATATTCTCCAAAATTGAAAGAAAGATCTCTTCCTTATTTTTAAAATGGTAAAAGATTGTTCCTTCAGCGACACCTGTTATCTTCGACAACTCAGCCATTGAAGTATTTTTAAATCCCTTTCTTGCAAATAGGACAGTTGCGTATTTAAGTATAATATCTTTTTTGCTCATTTTATGGTTTTAGGCCCTTTACCTTGCGAAAACTATTGATCTTAGGGTTTACAGCAAACATATAAGGCCACCTCTAAAAATTGTTTTTTGGCTCGATGTCGGCGTTATGCTTAAATTTTAATCCTCGAAATACTCTATGTATTCCTGCGGTTAAAGTTTTCGCATGCCTTGACCTCGAACCAGAATTCTAATTTTTAGAAGTACCCATAAGGTCATCTTGATAAAATTGCCTTTTCGCCAGATTACGGTGTCGTTGCGAAAATAAAAAATGCTGACAGACCCTCTGTATGCTGCGCTTTTTGATTTTAGCGCTCCTTGTTCTCAGACGAAAATTCTAATTTTTCAAGGCACCTATAAGCCTTTATTTTACGCCTATAATTTTGAGCATAAAGATATTATCTTGTTGTAAAAAAGCCGACTGAGCACTCAGTTGAATTAACCATAGGGATAATGTCTCACAAAGTCAAGGTATAAAATGTCCTGGACTATTTAAAATTAGATTCAGAAACTGAATTCTAAAAACCATTGAACAATTCAGGATAAAACCATTTATATTTCAGTCAGATCTCCTGATTTCCTGCAAGCTTCTTCTTTAGCACTTTATAAAGGATTAACTGAGAAGTATCTTGATGATTCCATCGCCCCACTTCCAAAAGATCATTCTTGATTACATTCTTTAAAAAATTAAATTTTTCATTTGGCCAATGCTTTTCTTCCCATAAAAAATATGACACACTATCTCTATTTAAGTTATTAATAAAATCCCTGTAATTATTTCCTGCAAGATTTATAATATTACAATGTGTAGAAGGACATGGGGCACCTTCATAATTCAAATTAGCATAAAATGAGACCCATGGCCCCGAATGCCTGGAACTTGCTACAGATATTTCATGAGAATTGCCTTCCCTCAGCGCTATTATTTCTCCAATATTTTTAAAAACTATTTTATCTAATTCTCTTGGTTTTAATGCTTTTGGAAGAACAAATGCCAATGCCAAAAAAAAGACAATTATAATAGATGTAAATGTCCTCAATTTAAATTGTGATTGAATAAAATGGATTATCCTTTGGAGTCCAAAAGCAAGGAAAATAAATGCAGGGAAAATAAAAAGGACCAAGAATCTATTTTCCATGATCCATGTTTGAAGTATATGGATGTATAGTAAAATCAAGGCTGAAATAGAAAGCAAGAGAAGGTATTGTATACGCCGATCCTTAATTTTGCTTCTCATTTGTCCCATTCCACTTATAAAGATTAAAAAAAATGGGTAGAAGAATGCTTTTATTATATGGTTGAGTAGAGTCCCCAAAGCGATTAACCAGACCAAATTTCTCGCCTTGTGCAAAAAGAAAGGCATAGCATCGATTGTGTTTCTCCCTTCTAATTCCAGTATATGAGACCTGATACTCTTATACCCATCAAAACCTATTGAAAACTTATGAATGGCTTCACTAATTCTAAAATCATGATTTAGGTCTTCATTTAAAACTAATTTGATAAAAATAATAAATGAAAATAATATCAAAAGTGGAAATGAAAAAATAATAAACCGTTTCGTTCGATGTTCCTGTGCCATAAATACTATATGAAGGCATGAGATGATTATAAATAAAACAGCCTCGATTCTTCCCCATGTTGCTATTGAAAAAGATAGGCAACTGATGAAAAGATAAAAAAAATATTTTTTATTATCTATTTGACTGATATAACAAAAAAGGCCAAGCACCAGAAAAAACCAATATATTGGCCCCCTTACAACATCGACGCTTCTCAATACCAGTAGAGGAACAAGTGAAAAAACAGATGTTGTCAAAAGGCTAATTTCGTCATCGAAAAATCGTCTCATTAATAAGAAAAAAGGAAGTAGAGTAAGGGTCCCGAAGAAAAGAGATACACCTTTTGACGCAATAATCCAGTTACCCGAAAGAATAAATGCGGGTACTATACAAATTGGATAAATTGAAAGATATGGAAGAGAACAAGAATGTATGGCATCATAGATACCATAATATATGGCCCGGGCTTGGTGTATGTAAAGCACGCCGTCATGGTTGATGATATATGTGTGATGCCAGGCATACAATCTAATGATGAAGCTTATAACGACGATACACAGGAAGAATATAAAGACTCTTTTTTTGTTTCCTTTTAACCCTATCTTGAAATTCGTTTTTTCCATTCTTGTTCCAATCTAGAAAAATGAAATAAATATTTTCAAGGATTTCCATAAGCAAAAAACTAAAGAATACAAGAGATCAAGATTTAAAAACGAATAACTATTGGTACTTCTCCATTCGTGGTGACAGCCGTTGCTACTAAAAATTTTAATAATATCATAAAAT
>JGI24724J26744_10003481_pt1 | contig 10195 bp, 11 predicted proteins | sample Cruoilmetagenom7_FD_26744 | JGI IMG/M metagenome (IMG submission 26744)
AAAGCCGGGCAAGATAATTGAGACGGTTGCGCAATATGGAAAAATCAAAACAATCAAGCAATAGCTGCTGCTGGTAGCTGATTTTGGCTGCCTGAAGTCGGGTTTCGGAGGGCTGGTTTTGGTGAGCGTTTTCGTCAAAGCACATTATTGCTTCGTCCGTTTCTATTCCCTTAGATGAAATGGGCGAGCTCAGCACCATGCCCTCTATAGTTTTACAACGGCTTAATGCAACGTAAACCTGACCATGGGCAAAAGCTGCTTTGGCATCAATAATGGCCTTTTCAAAAGTCAGCCCCTGACTCTTGTGGATGGTGATGGCCCATGCGAGTTTCAGGGGGTATTGCTTGAATTTACCGATTATATTCTCTTCGATTTCCTTATTTTCTTCGTTCAGTGTATATTTAATATTTTCCCATGTGATGGGTTCAACCACGAGTTCCTGTTTGTCGCCGGGGCAGGTAACGCTGATATTTTCGTTCGAAATTTTTGTTATTTTGCCGATTTTACCATTATAATAGCGTTTTTCAGCAGAAGGATCATTGCGCACAAACATCACCTGTGCCCTCTCTTTAAGCAGAAGCGTGGCCAGGGTCGGGTAGATATGTTCAGGAAAGTCTCCGGAGGTTTCAGCTTTGAAACGGTATTCTTTTTTGGACAGGGCCTCAAGTCTGGTCTGATTGATGGATTCGGCGCTGCGGTTGTGGGTGCTTAGGGTAATATAGCCCTGATCTTCGCCCGGTGTAAAATTCTGAATGTAACGCTGATTAAGATCCGCTATGGTTGATTTATCAAGCCGGTTGTCACGTACTCGATTCAGGAGTTTAATAAAACGGGTGTCTGACTGGCGATAAATATGCTTCAGTTCAATGGTAAGCAGTTCAGTAAGATCAAGCGCTTTGCTGCTGAAAAAATAAACCGACTCATAATATTGCTGCAAAAGGCCCCATTCATCTTGCTTTGCCACCGGAGAGAGNTGGTGCAGATCTCCGATCATAAGCAGCTGCACCCCGCCGAATGGCTGATTATTACGGCGATGGCGACNCAGCGCAGCATCCACCGCGTCGAGCAAATCGGCCCGTACCATACTTATTTCATCAATCACCAGCAAATCAAGGCTTTGTATAATCTGCTTTTTTTCTTTGCTGAACCTGAACTGACGCTGTTTATTGCGCTCATATGTCTCGCTCCCCGGCACAAACGGGCCAAAGGGCAATTGAAAAAAAGAATGGAGTGTTACTCCGCCGGCATTGATAGCCGCAACACCGGTTGGCGCGGTGATAATCATCCGCTTCGCTGTGTTTTTATGCAGATTATGGAGAAAGGTTGTTTTGCCGGTACCTGCCTTACCCGTCAGAAAAATATTGCAGCCGGTGTACTGAACAAAATCGTTGGCGAGTTGCAGTTCATGGTTTGTGGGGGACATAGTTTTCCTGGTCATGCGCGTTGTTATCGTTTTTTCCGCGTCCCTAATAGGACAGACCCAATTCAGTGATTCAAGAATGCGTTCTTTCAAAATCTGCTTTTCTTTTCTCACTCATTTCATGTTTCCTTACAGGCTCACATCATTAATGCCAGCCTGGCGCAGAATCTGGAAGGCCGGCCTACACCTTTCACATATTTTAGCATTCATGAAGATATTTGGAACAAGTCGGCACCCGGCCTAAACTTCTGTAATGCTGATTTCTATTTTGTCAAATGTATAGGCCTACGCCTTTACGTCAGGTGTTCATTCCGTTCCATGGCTGCCGGTCGCCTGTCGCTGTGATGTATGGGTACACCTGGCCGCCAGGCCGGACAGGCTCATCTGCTCTGATATCTGATCATGAGGAATCAGAAGATACGTCCATGGCTTGCCGCCGCAGGTCTTTGCGTGGATCGTGGCATGTTCGCACCACACGGCCGCCGCTCGCTGGCGCGGATGTCGCGGATGCGGGCCAGCATCTCATCGAAATAGTCCGGAACAGCGGAACCCTTGACCGGTGGATTTTTCAGCCGTTCATCGTCCATGACAAAGCCCTTAACAATGTACTCTTTCAACCGCTGAGTGGCCCAGATNCGAAANCGGGTGGCAATCANGCTTTTTACCCGGTAGCCCACCGAAATAATCATGTCCAGATTGTAATAATCCAGTTCGCGCCGGACATCCCGCTTTCCCTCCCGTCGAACCGACAAGAATTTCTTGTGAGTTGCCTCCGAAGTGAGTTCCCCTTCCTCAAAGATATTCCGAATATACTGGCTGATGTTCTGCTGGGTGGTCTGAAACAACTCAGCTTACACATGGCCTCGGCCAGCATGGCCGCGTTGAATTCGGAGTTGATGACTGGGTTGCCCCATTCGTCTTCAATGATCAGCGACGGTCCAAGCCGGTAGTAGCGGAAACCACCGCCGCCTTTCCATTTGACGGCTTTGGTGATGCCGCCGGGGTCTTCACTGTTAATGACTTTTTTCAGACGCGGAATACAGTGGATGTGGCAGTGGTCTCCCAACTCAATACCGATCCAGGGGCGGCCCATCTTGTGCGCCACAGCGGCAGTTGTACCGGATCCGAGGAAGGAGTCGAGACGGAACAGAAAACCAGCAAGATGTGGAATTATTTATTGCCGGGGCCCTGACCTTCAGCTTTTAACCATGAAAATCACGGAAGCCACGAACTCCCTCTTTTTCGCACTTTTCGTGTCTTTTGTAGTCCTTATTTCTTCTTCCTATCGTTCATTTGTCGTTTTCCTCCTCTGAGAGTTCAGCTTCAATCTCTTCAATGGTGGGGAGGCTTGATTTAAGGTTTTCAGGAAGGGACTCTGTTATCCGTTTTTCCCACTCGGCAACACCCATCGGTTTGGTGTATCCGGAAAGGGCATATTTAGCCAGGGTCCTATTTTTCTCTTTTACCAGCAATAGTCCGATTGTCGCCTTGTCATCCGGATGACGCATCAGATCATCAACGATATTCATATACATATTCAATTGACTGACATGGCCGGCCTGAAATTTTCCAGCCTTTAACTCAACCACCACATAACAGCGCAATTTAAGGTGGTAAAAAAGCAGATCAATATAAAAGTCATCATCCCCAACTTCCATATGAACCTGCCTGCCTACAAAAGCAAACCCTTGGCCCAGTTCCAATAGAAATTTTTCCAGGTGTTCAATAAGCTTCTGCTCTAATTCCGCTTCTCTACGAGGTTCCGCCGTTCCCAGGAAATCAAAGATATAAGGGTCTTTGAAGACTTGAGACGCCATATCAGAATTAGCAGGAGGAAGCGCCAGTTCAAAGTTATTTGTAGCGTTACCCAATCGTTTGTGAAGCTGCGTTTCAATCTGGAAGGATAAAACATCACGACTCCAGCCGTTTTCTATTGTCTTTTGAGCATACCAAAGCCGTTGTTTAGGGTCTTTTAATTTATCCAATAGAGCCAGGTTGCTGCGCCATGGAATTAGTGCAACGGTGCGTTGCACTAATTGACGATCCCTCTACGATTCAGCAAATTTTCGCATATATTTCAGGTTTCGTGAGGAAACCCCTTCATATCCGGGAATGCTTCTTTTAGATCAAATGAAAGCCTGTCTATGACTTTTGCTCCCCAGCCTTCGGTTTGCTGTCTTTCGAGTATGGAAGCCCCAATATCCCAGTAGAGCATCACCATTGCGGAATTGGCAGATAGAACCGTTTTAATGCGTGCCTGTTGAATACGTTTTTTGAGGGAGGCCAGCAAATTTGCGTAGCCATCGGGAAGATCAGTTTTTGAAACCGGAACAGGCATAACAATGCCGTCTTTTTGTTTTACATTACGCACCCTTCTCGGTTCTGTTTCCTGATTTTTATCTTTTTCGCTATTCATAATTCTGCCTTAATCTCTTCAATGCAACCCTTGATCTGTTTGAGCAGAACCCGGACAGCATTGGTCTTGACCAATTGTCCTTCGTAGCCGTTGGCCGAGAGCAGGTCGAAAAGGTACTCCTGCGTCCGGCGGGATTCCGTGAAAATCACAGCCTTGCGCGCTGCACCGAGCTTTTGTGCATGCTCGAATGCGGTCTGGAGGCCAGGAATAAGAACCCCGCCCTTGGCGTTATTCTGAATACTGTCGGCCAAATCGGCATAGCGACGCAATTTGCTCAGTTCGTCCTTAAGCATTGCGGAATCGATATCCCGCAGCGAACGCAAATCATCGGGCACGTCTTCCTGCCACTCATCCTCCAATTCGTCTATCCCTTCCAGGTCTTCATCGTCGAGCAATTCGACCTGTTCCTGGATGTTTTCGAGCCGGCGCACCAGCCTGTGAAGCGTTCGGGCACTAACTAACTGAATTCAGATATTTTTATTGTATTCAGTTTTCCTTTTGTATTTCTAACAGGATATTGCAGCCTACATTAGCCTTCAACTTTTCTTTGATGCTTAAAAAACTTAAATTCCAAGTTTTTAGGCTAATGTTTGGTAGGTTTTCCAGGTAAGTCGCCGTATAATTACATAAAATTCTTAAAAAAATCCAGCAAAATCTGAAAAGTCAGTCAAATCTATGCTCTTTTTTCATCTCTGTTAGCCACGAAGACACGAATTCAGACGGCAGATGACAGAGGTCAGACGACAGACAAGATTGCAAGACGTTTGTTCACGTTGGTTTGGCGGGTTCATGACGGGTTTAATGGCCCAATTGGCCCTAAACAATAAACAAAACCCATATTAAAAATAGAGAGCCAGCCTTCAGTTGAAAAATATCTGCTAAAATTATAGAATTACCTAATTGCATTATAGCCTTATTTCAAAAACCAAATTTATGCGGAACGGGAAAAGTAATGGAAACAGCAGAATCTTTACTAAAAAAGGCATTGCTTCTTAAACCTCAAGATCGATTTTTGTTGATTGATGGGCTGATCCATAGTCTTGACGAGCCCAATAAAGAAATTGATGCGATCTGGGCAGAAGAGGCGAGTAAACGTTTGAACGCGCACAGGGGGGAAACAAAAGGAATTCCGTTTCGCGAAGTGTTTGGAGAAGAGTTATAGACAATGGATGTCGTTTTTGACAAACTCGCTAAACTTGAATTGGACGATACAGTGGAATACTATGAGTTGGAAGTCCCGGGCTTGGGTTTACGTTTTGTGGAGGAGGTCAAGCGCGTAGAGCACCTGTCTCTGACCTGGCTCTCCGAGGCGTAGGCTACGAGCCGGAGGCCCTGAGGACCAGGTTTTAAGAGCCGACTAAAGGGGAACTACCTTGGGTAAACGAAATCAACAAATCAAGGTCGAGAATCTGAGCCGGTTTCTGCTCTATATCCTTGCCCACAGACCGGATGAATTTGGACTTGTTCCGGACAGGGACGGATTTGTAAAATACAAGGAACTGCTTCAGGCCATCCATGAAGAACCGGGGTGGTCTTATGTCAGGCAGTCCCATATTAACGAGGTGCTTTTGGGAAAAGACAGAGCTCTGTTCCAGGCTGAGCATAATCGCATAAGCGCCCTGGAAAGAAAGTGGCGTTTGGATCTCGGCACACCAGTTAAAGCCCCACCCGGTGTCCTTTACATTGCAGTGAGGAGAAAGGCCCATCCGGTGGTAATGGAAAAGGGTCTAAAGTCACACGAGGGCGGATTCCTGGTGTTGTCCTCTGCTAAAAACATGGCCATGAAAATTGGGAAGCGCCGGGATCAAAAACCAGTGCTGCTTGAGGTTATGGCCGGCACAGCTGAAAAGCAGAAAATCTTATTCTACGTCTTCGGTGATCTCTTTATAAGCCCTCAGATACCTGCCGGATTTATATCAGGCCCACCAGTTCCGAAAGAGGACCTGGAACGCCGCCGTGATGCTGAAGAACGAAAAGACAAGGCCAGACCGAAACAGACCGACTTTGCCCCCGGCACCTTTTCCCTTGAAATTTCCAGAGATCCTGATCTGCATCGAAGGGCCAAGGGGAAAAAACGCAAAGGATGGAAAGAGGATGCCAGGAAGATCAGGAGAGGTAAACGCTGAGACCTAAGGGACGTCCAGGCAGTAGGCCAGATAATCTGCCACGAGAAATCCCTTTCTGGTAGGGAAAATCCTTCCATCGTCGATTACGAGGAACCCTGAGTCCTGAAGACCGGGAAGCATTGCCGCAAATTCATGATTATGACAAATCCTTCTTTGATCAACCCCGTCCCTCGTCCTTAACCCGAGCATGATGGATTCATAACGCAATTGTTCTTTGGACAGGTTTTCTGAGCCCTCAACAGGTGCCCTCCCGCCTTCCAGCGCTTCGCAGTACTTTCTGACGGACCGGACATTCCACCAGCGGCTCGATTCACAAAATGAATGGGCCGATGGTCCCAGCCCCAGGTATGGCGTATGCTGCCAGTACTTACCGTTGTGTCGTGAGAAAACCGCCCGTTCCCGTGCAAAACTTGAAATTTCATAGTGAATATAGCCCCTTTGTTCAAGGAACCGTGAGGTTGTCAGGAAATAGTCTGTTTCTGCTTTTTCATTTAAGGGCTGGAACACGCCTTTGTCCACCAGCCTCCCGAACATGGTCTTTTTTTCAATGGTGAGCTGGTAGCAGGAAAGATGCTCCGGCTGAAATGCCATGGCTCGTTTGAGTGTTTCAGTCCATTCTTTTTTTGACTGCCCCTCAAATCCATAAATTAAATCCACGCTGATGTTTTCAAACCCGAAAGCCCTCAGATCTGTAAGCGCGTTTTCGGCCTGTTTGACTGTATGATTTCTGCCAAGAAAACTCAGTGTGCGATCATCAAAGGACTGAACTCCCAGACTAACCCGATTAAAGCCCATCCCCCTGAGCGCACTGATCTTCTCCGGCGCCAAATCGCACGGATTTGCTTCTATTGAGATCTCAGAATCCGGGTCAAAATCAAAATGGGTGAAGATGTAATCCATTACATTCGAAACGACCGCAGTATCCAGCGCTGTAGGCGTACCGCCGCCAAAATAGAGGCTGTCTAACCGGTTGAACCGACCTTTATACCANGAGATCTCTTTTTTAAGTGCCTCTGTCCATCGGGGTATAAGAGACGGGGATGCGACAGAATAAAAGGCACAATAGGGGCATTTGCTGCGGCAAAAGGGGATATGGACGTAGAGACCCGGAATTTTCATGTTATCTTTATCACTAAGCTAATGCCCATCCAGAAATGAGATATTTTGTTCTACGTCAAGGAGGATGAGGATTTTAACCGCAGGAATATATTGCAATATTTTGAGGATTAAAATTAGAATCCGACGCAGAGATTGGGCAAAATAGCCATTTATGGATGGGCATTTAGCTATTTGCGCTTTTTCTCAGTGTCAGCCTTCAGCACCGCCACAAATGCACTCTGAGGGATCGTGACAGAGCCGATCATCTTCATCCGTTTCTTTCCCTTTTTCTGTTTTTCAAGAAGCTTTCGCTTTCTTGTGATATCTCCCCCATAACACTTGGCTGTCACATCTTTTCTGAAAGGCGGGATGGTTGACCGGGCGATTATGGTGCCGCCTATGGCCCCCTGAACTGCGATCTTGAAGAGGTGCCTCGGGATTTCTTCCTTAAGTCTCTCGCACGCCAAAAGGGCCCTGGGCCGGGCCCGGTCAGTATGGACAATCTGAGACAGGGCGTCCACCCTTTCCCCGTTTAAGAGAATATCCATTTTCACCAGATCGTTTTCACGGTAATCCAGGAGATCATAGTCAAAAGAACCGTAGCCCTGAGTGACAGTTTTGAGGAGGTCATAAAAATCGTATATGACTTCGGCCAGAGGCAAATCAAACTGGATTTCGAGCCGTCCCGGCGTATGGCAGTCAAATCTTGAATTGACGCCTCGACGCTGCTGACAAAGCTCCATGACAGCGCCCATATAACGTTCCGGAAGAATAATAGTGGCCCGCAGATAAGGCTCCATTGCCTTTTCTATTGAAACAGGGTCAGGATAATATGCGGGATTGTCCACAGTGATGGTTTTGCCGTTGGTGAGAGTAAACCGGTACTGGACCGTCGGGACTGTCATAATAGTGGCTTGGCCAAATTCCCTCTCCAGGCGTTCCTGGAATATCTCCAGATGCAGCAGTCCCAGGAAGCCACAGCGAAAACCCATTCCCAGTGATGCGGACGAATCTTTCTGAAAAACCAGGGCAGCGTCATTCAGTTTGTACTTTTCCAGAGCCTCGGTCAAAGACGGGTAATCGTCCGACGAAACAGGATAGACAGAAGAAAAAACAACAGGCTTAACATCCTTGAAACCCGGCAGCGGATCGGGGGCAGGATCGGAGTCAAGGGTAATGGTATCTCCGATTCGCGTATCGCTGACAGTCTTGATGCCTGCGATGAGATAACCCACGTCACCGGCTGAAAGGTAGTCTTTCGACTCCCTTTCAAGGCGAAAGATTCCCACTTCTTCAACCTTATAGGTGGCCCCGTTGGACATGAGTCGAATCCTGTCCCCGGAACGAACACTGCCCGTAAAGATCCTGCAACTTACAATGGTTCCGCGAAAAGGATCATAGTGTGCATCAAATATCAGTGCCGTTAAGGGACTGTCAACCTGCCCGGTCGGAGGCGGAATCAGTTCCGTAATGGCCTCAAGGATATCCTCAATACCGGTCCCTTCCTTGGCAGAACAAAGGAGGGCCATATCCGAATCAAGACCCAGATCTACTCCGATCTGTTCTTTGACTCTGTCAATGTCAGCGGAGGGAAGATCAATTTTGTTAATGACGGGGATAATTTCCAGATCATGCTCCATGGCCGCATACAGGTTGGCCACGGTCTGGGCCTCAACCCCCTGGGCAGCATCAATGAGAATAAGGACACCCTCGCATGATGCAAGGGCACGGGAAACTTCGTATGAAAAATCCACATGCCCGGGAGTATCAATCAGATTGATCTCAAACTCCCGCCCTTTGCCGTTTACATAGGGGAGTGTAACGGCCTGGCTCTTGATCGTGATGCCCCTTTCCCGTTCAATATCCATGTTGTCCAGGATCTGCTCACGAAAATCTCGCATCCCAACCAGCCCTGTTTTCTGAATTAAACGATCAGCAAGGGTTGATTTGCCATGGTCGATATGTGCAATGATGCTGAAATTGCGTATTTCAGGCATTGTCGTCGTGTTCCTTTGAAACTGCTGGGACAGATTTTGCCGTTATTATTTTTGCCGTAGGAGCCCCAGGTACGGCAGGATTCTCCTGGTTGTCCGATACAACCCTGTGATCAGGTGAGTTAGCGATGGATTCAATTACAAAAAAGCGGGAAGCGGAGGAATGAATTGGGGCAATACCAAAAAAACGGACCCCCAACGAACCGGGATTCTGCAGGGGCCTACGGGTTTAATGCCAAAGATTTGGTTTAAATGTATTCGATTGGGTTGGTTCAAAGGACAATCAAATATGATTTGATCTACTTTCCTGATTAAGGTTAACTCTAGGAAGCTGTCCGAGAATGCCCTTTTCCCCAAACTTTTCGCCTGCCTGTGCGTTGCACGCAGACAGGTCATGCCCGAAAAAATTATCCTCGGAATATCAACTATATGCCTGCCTGCCCTGTGAAATTCACGATAGTGACAGCGCAGCGTATTTAACCGGTGTGGTAATTTTTTGGGTATTCCTCGATTTTGGAAAAAATTGCTATTCTCGGACAGCCTCCTAGAGCCAGTTTCAAAACGTTCCCCTTTGCCCAATATCACCTTCCTTGAACCTGAACGAAATTGAACATTCTTAAACTGGCCCTCTACACTTCCCCATTTATTTTGTCTCTCAATATTCCGGAGCATTTGAAGACGACCACTTTTCTGGCATACAGCATCAAGTCTTCCCCGGTTGCAGGATTTCTGCCTCTCCGTAGCGTCTTGTTTTTCACGCAAAATTTCCCGAATCCGCTGACCAAAACGTCCTCGCCGTTTTCCAGGCTCTCTTTTATAATTTCCAAAAGAGATTCAGCCAGTTGGGAGCACTTTAGCCTGGGCAGGTCATGGTTGTTTTGAATTGAATCGATCAGGTCTGCTTTAGTGAGGGTCATAGGCCAATTCTCCTTTAAGCGAAGGTTTTTGTTGTTTAAACGGATTATTCAGATCGATTTCCAGAATGGATACTGATTCCGACGTAATTTGTCAAGAGATTAATAACAGTTATGGCAGTTATGGGTAAGTTCTCAAAAAGTCGTGGTAGTGTCGTGCCGCTGGGCTCTCTTTTTAGAACCCCGCATATTTGAGAGTCATTCCACAATGACGGCAGCTTGATACG
>JGI24724J26744_10003486_pt1 | contig 10188 bp, 8 predicted proteins | sample Cruoilmetagenom7_FD_26744 | JGI IMG/M metagenome (IMG submission 26744)
CATCTCGGATTTGCCGACGCAACTGGTCGCTGCATTTCGTGCAACACTCGAGGAAGTGTTGGAAGCAGATCTTATCCTGCACGTTCGGGATATCGCACATGACGAGACCGAGGCCCAAGCCCAAGACGTCGAAACTATTTTGCGAGATTTGGGTATAGACGAAGATGTGCCCAGACTTGATGTCTGGAACAAAATCGACTTGCTGCCGGATGATGATCCCCAGGCGACGATTGCGGCCCGCCGAGACAATGTTGTTGCCGTTTCGGCGCTGACTGGTCAGGGCCTGGACACGTTGATCGAGGCCATTGGCTGTGCTTTGGGTGACAGCCGCCGAACCGATATTGTTCATATTGGCCACGAACAAGGCCGCGCCCGTGCTTGGGCATACAATGAAGGGATCATCCAGGCCGAAGAGCAAACCGACGAGGGCGTTTCCCTGACGATGTCCTGGTCTCCACGTCAGCGACGGCGATTCGAAACATTGCTGATTGGATCTGCGTAACAGGCTACTCGTCATCATCCTGTATGAGGCTTATATCACCGGCGTCGACGAGATCACGGAGCGCGTTCACCACGGCAGCCATCGCGGATTCTGCATCTTTCATTTTCACTTTGCCACGTGTTTCGACCTCATCGCGCAATGACGCGGCCATACGTTGCGACATGTTGGTGAGCAAGAAATCCGCCGAGCGCCCTTCATCCGTGTCGGGCGACGGCAGTGTCGCTGCGAGGGCTGTTACCAATTCATCCTGTGGCACTTCGCGAAGAACCTTTGGAACGTCACGGGGGACAAGACGCTCATGAATATGTGCGAAGGTGAAGATCGCTTTTCGGACCCCTTCAGCGAAGGTTTCATCATGTTCCGTCAATCCATCCAGCAAGGTTTGACGGACCTGTGCCGCAGCAGAATTCAGGATAGCGCCAACACGTGCGGCAGGGGCGATCGGAAAGGCGCGCTGGGGCTTGTTGTCTAGTTCATGGGCAATTGATGCGCCGATTTGATTTACCCTCTTTGGTGCGATTCCTTCTGTCAACGATACCGCATAGGCAACCCGCCGAGCGCGTTCCCCGGGCATTTTGCCCAGGAGATCAGCGGCCTGACTTACCGGAAGCTTCGACAGGACAATGGCGGCGATTTCTGCGCTTTCTGGTGCCAGAACATCAATCAGAGTTTCCGAATCTGCCCCAAGAATCCGTGCCCACGGATCTGCACCCACCCGCGTGCGGGCCAAGTGTTGAAGCCGCGCAGATGCGCCTGGACTGAGACGGCCATTCAAGGACTTAAGTGCGCCATCAATGCCGCCCGGAAAACTAAGGCCGACTTGCTCGAGCGTTTCAACGAATTCTGCCACAACTGCCGACATCGTATCCCGATCAACGAGCCGCATTTGGCCAATCTGTTCCGTCAACGCTGTTTGCACGTCCTCGGGTAATTCGGCGAGGTTCAGGTCCGCCCCTTCGGACAGTAGCAGTCGCACCATTATCGCCGCTTTTTGGCGACCGTTCAGAACCTGAATACGACGACCGGTCTGGCCGGTGGCAACGCGCGGCGGAGGTTGCGCAGTGATGGCTGCGCTGGGGGCAGGGGGTGCCGCTGGCAAAGCCGCGACGGAGGTGCTGTTTTCAGACATGGAGACCCATCCAACAATTATGGATGTCAGTATGCCCAGTGCCGGTTAACCGTACGATAACAGCGACGAAAAAGACCGATGAAATCGTTGGCTTGATCCATGTCAAAGCTATTGAGGCGAATACCCTATAGCCAAAATCGTGAAGGTCATGGCAACGCCATTTGCCTCATCTTCATCTCCCGTTTCCCGGCGCACCTCCCTGCGTCTGGTACACCTTGTCGCCGCGAGATTTCCGTCTCGCGGCGTTCTTTTTTTGATCAGTCGGCGTCAGCTGCCGCGTCTAATTCGGCGGCACGCTTTTCGACCAATTCGACAATCTCTTCGACCATTTGCTCGTTCGACTGTTTGTGGCTTTGCTTGCCGGCGAGATAAATCATTCCTGACCCTGCGCCGCCGCCGGTAAAACCGATATCGGTCAACAAGGCTTCGCCTGGCCCGTTCACAACGCAGCCGATAATGCTCAGGCTCATTGGTGTCTTGATGTGGGACAACCGGTCTTCAAGGGTTTCAACAGTCTTGATCACATCGAACCCTTGCCGAGCGCAGGACGGGCAGGAAATGATCTGTACGCCGCGTGTTCGCAGCCCCAAGGTTTTCAGGATTTCATAGCCGACGCGCACTTCTTCAATGGGATCCGCTGACAAGGAAACCCGGATCGTGTCGCCAATGCCAGCCCACAGTAAATTTCCCATGCCGACCGCAGATTTGACCGCACCCGCAACAAAGCCGCCGGCCTCGGTGATCCCCAAATGGATGGGCGCATCGGTGGCCTCGGCCAATTGCTGGTAGGCCGCCGCGGCAAGGAAAACATCAGACGCTTTGACGCTGATCTTGAATTCGTGAAAATCATTGTCTTGCAAGAGCTTGATGTGATCGAGACCAGATTCGACCATCGCGGCGGGGCAGGGCTCGGCGTATTTCTCGAGCAGATGTTTCTCCAGAGACCCGGCATTGACACCGATCCGGATGGAGCAGCCATGATCCCGCGCGGCCTTCACGACTTCGCGGACACGCTCGGCTGACCCGATGTTGCCCGGATTGATGCGCAGGCAAGCGGCACCGGCCTCGGCGGCCTCAATGGCGCGCTTATAGTGGAAATGGATATCAGCCACGATCGGCACGGGGCTTTCACGGACAATCTCGCGCAGTGCTTGGGTCGAGGATTCGTCAGGTGTCGAAACCCGCACGATGTCGGCCCCGGCCTCGGCCGCAGCAATAACCTGTGCCAAGGTCGCTTTGGCATCCGAGCTGTCGGTATTCGTCATGGTCTGCACAGAGATCGGCGCGTCCCCGCCAACGGGGACCGATCCCACCATGATCTGACGCGACTTGCGACGTTCAATGTTGCGCCAGGGGCGGATCGGATTATGCGTCATTTGTGTACCATGAGCCAACAAGAGGATACCCCTGACATAAGACCGGGGCCGCCAAGAGGCAATGCAGACTGGAGGACTTGAAAAGGCCCGCTGGTTGGTGCGGGCCCTATATCTTACTGATCGCGCAAAGCCGCCACATGAACCGCAAGATCCTGATCGCCGCTAAGGTCGGCAACTTGGTAACTACTGCGCAATGCCTCGGAATCGAGGGCCACGTCGCGCACAACCTGCGCCCCCGGTGCAGCAGGCCCGTAAGCCTGACCATCGATCAAAAAGTAAACCGAACTCGAGTTTCCGGCGTGCAAGGTCTGCGGCTCTTCTGTCTGCGGGATGGTATAGCGTTCACCGGCATCCATGATGCGTTCGAAAATCACCGTGCCATCCGCAGAGCGAACCCGCAACCAAGACGGGCGTACAGCCAGCAGCTCAACCGTTGCCGGGCCGGTCGCCAACACTTGTGGTGCAACGGGATCGTCGCTGCCCGCCAAAGCCAGTGCAACGGCATCATCCGCCGAAATATCACCGGGTGCCGCGGGTGCTGCGAACTCTGGAACGATGGCTGCAATCGGGCCGTCCCGAGGGATCAATACCGGCACGTCCAAGGCTTGCGGGCGTGCAATGCGAACCAAACCTTCAGCCCCTGTCGGAGCCGAGGCAACCTGTGTACGCGTGCCCAGCGTGTCCGCCGATCCGGTCCCCGGTGCAGAGGTCAACGGGTCGGCATCAAATCTTGCACTGCGTGAAGGATCGGATGCCAACGGGTTGAAATCGCTCACAACATTTGGAACCATGTCGGCCGGCGCAACTTGCACACGCTGCACTTCTTTCAACACGGTGAAACCGGCATACCCCAAGCCGAGGATCAACGCGACCAATACGGTCACGGACCCCAAAGCGCCCGGTTCGATGCGGTGCCAGAATGGATCGGGATCGGGCAGCAAGCCGACACCGCGCAATGGACCACCGCGCTCAAAGCCGGGCTCGGCTTTGGCCACACGGGCCGAAGCCCCCGAACCAGCCATGCCATGCGCGACGTGGAAATTATGTTCAACGCAGAAACGCTCGTAAACCCACTCGGGCTCCATACCCAGATACCGGGCATAAGAACGCACAAAACCAGCCACAAAGCTGGGGGTCTCGAAGATTTCCAGATCACCGTTTTCAATCGCGGCGATATACGCTGCGCGAATGTGTAGCTCTCGTTGCACGTCCAGCAAGGACTTGCCCAAGGTCGCTCTTTCGCCTCGCAAGACATCACCAAGGCAAAGCTCGAAATCATCGAACCCGCGTTGCCCTTCGTCAGTCTGTATCGGAGGCTGTTCCTTCCGCCAGATCATTCGCACTGTCCCTGCTTGTTACCGCTCGATTCGGGTCGATTGGCGGGGAACCTGATTGCGGCGGGGTATCCACAACCGAGTCGCTCCACAACGACCTCTTGGTCAAACCCTAGCAGAAAGTAAAAAACAATTGAAGAGCAAGGCGTTGTCAGGCGGACAACTCGGCACGATTCAGCGCACAATGTGACCACAAGCGGTCCATCGCCCGCACGACACGGTCGATTTCCTTGGGATCATGCACCGGTGACGGGGTAAAGCGCAGCCGCTCTGTTCCGCGTGGCACCGTCGGGAAATTGATCGGCTGGACATAAATGCCGAATTCTTCAAGCAACATGTCCGAAATTGCCTTGCAATGCACCGGATCGCCGACATGAACCGGCACGATGTGGCTGCCGTGATCAATGATCGGCAATCCCATTGCCTTGAGGCGGGTTTTTAGAATGCGCGCATACTCTTGTTGCTTGTCGCGCAAGCCCTGATCAGTCTTTAGATGCTTGATCGAGGCCGCACAGCCTGCGGCAATTGTCGGCGCAAGCGAGGTCGTAAAGATGAAGCCCGGCGCGTAAGACCTTACGGCATCGACCATTTTGGCACTCGCGGCGATATAGCCGCCCATGACGCCATAAGCCTTGGCCATCGTTGCATTGATAATGTCGATGCGGTGCATCAGCCCGTCACGCTCGGCGACACCGGCACCACGCGGGCCGTACATGCCAACCGCATGAACCTCATCGATATAGGTCAGCGCGTTGAAGTCGTCCGCAGCGTCGCAAATCGCCTCGATCGGGCCAAAGTCGCCATCCATGGAGTAAATGGACTCGAACGCGACCAATTTCGGCGCATCGGGATCGTCGGCGGCCATCAGTTCACGCAGATGCGCAACGTCATTGTGCCGGAAAACCCGCTTGTGACCACCATTGCGGCGCACCCCCTCGATCATCGAGGCATGGTTCAGCGCGTCCGAGTAAATGATCAGGCCCGGGAACAGTTTGGGCAAGGTGCTCAGCGTCGCGTCATTGGCGATATAGGCCGAGGTAAAGACCAACGCCGCCTCTTTGTGGTGCAGATCCGCGATTTCGGCCTCAAGACGCTTGTGATAAACGGTCGTGCCGGAAATATTTCGCGTACCGCCCGACCCGGCGCCTGTGGCATCCAGCGCCTCGTGCATGGCTTTCAAGACAGCGGGGTGTTGCCCCATGCCCAGATAGTCGTTGCCGCACCAGACGGTAATGTCCTTCTCCGACCCGTCAGGACGACGCCATGTTGCATGCGGGAACTGGCCCTTCTTACGCTCGATATCAATGAACGTACGATAGCGCCCCTCATCATGAAGGCGCTGAAGGGCAGTGTCGAGGGCAGCATCGTAGGTCAAAAGGTCTCTCCCTGGCGTCGCGCTGGGTACGAATTAGAACGTATCATCCAAAAGCTAGACGATCTATGCATATTTGAATGCGATAGAAACATGACTTGGATCAATTCAAAAAAGTGTCGCACCTACAAATTTATGTCGGTTTTCTGCTCAATCGGCGATTACGACGGCACAATCCGAGACATTCGAGTCACCACGGCACGCTGAAACCGCGTCTTCTGCAGCAGAATCGCCAAGACCGATTCCCCACAAGCCAGAACTGCCAGAGATCGCAAAGGCCCGATTCCCGCGCTCCCGGCGATAGTTATCGTTGAAATCTTCGGTCGAATCGGCGCTCAACTGCAGATCATGTGGCTCCCAGCCCTGCGGACGAACCTCCATCGCGATCACACAAGCTGCGCCGCCGCTGCGACGTTCGTTGCAACCAGCCAACGCCGCGACGCGTGCGGCGTCAATGGTATGATAATTCGCCGACATAACGGTCGGTTCCGCCATAATGCCGTCATTTGGTGCAAACGCGAGGGCGGCATAGTATTTCTGGCTTTGGGCAACGACGGTCAAAACCTGAACCTCTTCGTCCGAAAGCCCCGTCACGTCATAGCGCAAAACCTCGACGCGATCTGCGCGATATAACTGGTCGCGTGCCGTGCTGGCGTCAATGGGATCGGCCAGCGTCGCAACGGGCGCTGCAAAGACAGACAGGGCAACAACAGACATAAGGGCGGCGCGAGCAAACATGTGAAGACTCCAAAGCACAGGGATGATGCATTGTTTAGCGCGTTTATTCGGCGAATACAGCCCCTTTGAAGGCGGCAGAACGCTACACAATTGATTGAAATCACAAGGCCGGCAGTGCTGGACTTTGCGCGTGACCAAGGACTAGTCTGCGGCAAATCCCTTTCGGAAAACGACTGGACAACTCTATGACAAACGGCGCCGCCCTTGCCCCCGTGCTTGCACATATCGATGCCACGCTGGATCAATCATTGGATCGACTGCTGGCTTTGCTGCGGATGCGTTCGATCTCGACGGATCCGGCATTCACAGAGGATTGCGACCGCACCGCTGATTGGATGGTCGATGCGCTGGCCGAACTCGGGTTTTCCGCCGAAAAGCACCCGACGACCGGGCACCCGATGGTTGTTGCCAATACGCCTGATGGCGCGGGTCTGCATGTCTTGTTCTACGGCCACTACGACGTGCAACCCGTTGATCCAATTGACTTGTGGGATCGCGATCCGTTTGATCCCGCTGTCGAGGATACCGCCGCAGGCAAGGTGATCCGTGGCCGCGGGGCCGCTGACGACAAGGGACAATTGATGACCTTTGTCGAGGCATGTCGCGCGTGGAAAGCCGTTCACGGCACGTTGCCAATCAATGTATCCATGTTCTTTGAGGGCGAGGAGGAAAGTGGCTCACCGTCGCTCGTGCCATATATGAAAGAGCATGCGTCTGCCCTCAAGGCAGACCTCGCGCTGATTTGCGACACGGGTATGTTTGACCCGCAAACGCCAGCGATTACAACGGCTTTGCGTGGTTTGGCCAAGCTGGAACTGGTCATCACTGGCCCGAACAAAGATCTGCATTCCGGTATGTTCGGTGGGGCGGCAATGAATCCGGCCCGTGTTCTGACGCGTATCCTGGCGGATTTGCATGATGAAACCGGCGCCGTAACCCTCGATGGGTTTTACGATGGCGTGCCAGAGTTGAGCAACGCGCAACGCGACCAATGGGAGGGGCTCGGTTTCGATGCGGATGCCTTCTTGCAAAACGTCGGGTTGCGGCTTCCGGCAGGCGAGCAGGGCCGAACCGCGTTGGAAATGATCTGGTCACGTCCGACCTGCGAGATAAACGGCATGACCTCGGGGTATACCGGTGCCGGGTTCAAGACAGTCCTGCCGTCACAAGCAATGGCCAAGGTCAGTTTTCGCTTGGTTGGCACCCAGGATCCGGACGCTATCCTGAATGCCTTCAAGGCGCATATTCAGGCGCGGATGCCTGCCGACTGCACGTTCGAGCTGATGGAGCCCGAGGGAGCACCGGCCACGGTCATGCCAATCGACCACCCCGCATTCGAGGCGGCTCGTGCGGCTTTGTCGGATGAATGGCCAAAACCTGCGGCGTTCATCGGGTGTGGTGGGTCAATCCCGATCGCGGGCTATTTCCAGACAATCTTGGGGATGGATTCGATCCTGATCGGATTTGGCCGTGACGATGACCAAATTCATTCCCCGAACGAAAAATACGACCTCGAATCGTTCCACAAGGGAATTCGCAGCTGGGTGCGAGTGCTGGATGGCTTGTCGCGGGTCTGATTTCAAACCCCGACACCATGGTTTGCAGCGCGGGTTTGACCCCGTAACTGGCCGCAGTCATGGACTTTGGAACATGTAAGGACCTTTGAATGCTGCACATCTCGCAATCCCCGACCGACCCTGATTTTGTGCAAAACCCCTATGCATTCTATGACCGGGCGCGGGCATTGGGTCCGGTGGTGTATTGGGAAGACTACAAACTGCCCTGTGTCTTCGGGTTTGCCGCCTCGAATGCGATTTTGCGCGACCGGCGCTTTGGCCGGGAAGTGCCCGAGGACAAGCGCAAACCCATCGCCCCCCATACGGCACCATTTTATGCGGTCGAAGCCCATTCCATGCTGGAGCTAGAACCCCCCCGCCATTCGCGCCTGCGGTCCCTTGTCTTGCGCGGGTTCACATCGCGCCGGATTGCCGGGTTGCGACCCGAAATCGAGACTCTGACACATCAGTTGATTGATGCCTTTCCAACGGGGCAATTCGACCTGCTCGATGCTTTCGCCGAAACGATCCCGGTGGTCATCATCGCACGGTTGTTGGGCGTGCCCGAAAGCATGAAGGATCAGCTGTTGCGCTGGTCGCATGACATGGTGGCAATGTATCAAGCAGGTCGCACCCGCGCGATGGAGGATGCCGCAGCCACGGCCAGTACCGAATTCGCGGCCTTTATGCGCAGCTATATCGAGGAGCGCCGCACAAAACCTGCGGATGATCTGATCACCAGTTTGATCCAGGCCGAAGAAGCCGGAGAGAAACTCTCGACCGATGAACTTGTCACCACCTGCATCTTGCTGCTCAACGCGGGTCACGAAGCGACGGTGCATGCCATTGGCAACGGTGTGAAAACCCTTCTCGAGGCAGGCGGCCCGCGCGACTGGTTGTCGCCTGCCAAACTCGACGCCACCATTGAAGAAACCCTGCGCTATGATCCGCCGTTGCATATGTTCACGCGGTGGGCCTACGAGCGGATCGACGTCATGGGCCATGTGTTTGAACCGGGCGACGAAGTGGGGGTCATGCTGGCTGCGGCTGCCCGTGATCCGGGCCCATGGGAGGACGCTGGCGTCTTCAATCCCGAACGCCCGCAAAGCCCTCATCTGGCGTTTGGCGTGGGCTTGCATTTTTGTGTTGGTGCGCCATTGGCACGGCTGGAGATGTCCGCGTCATTGCCACTCTTGTTTGAGCGTTTGCCGGGGCTGCGTCTGGCCGCTCCACCGCGCTATTCAAACAAGTACCACTTCCACGGGCTCGAGGCTCTGATCGTCGAGACCTAACGCCCCGGCTGTCTGGCACGCCATGCAGCCCAGGCCTCAGGGGTGTCCAAATCGGTGGTGGCGTGATGATCCGGCAAGGGGATCAGCCACGGGGCCGTGCCTTGCATGATGCGGCGTGCGCCTTCGTCACCGCTCAATGTCGCAAACTGCGTCAACATCCGGGCGGGGAAAATGACCGGATGACCGGCAGTTCCATCCATATCAACCGCCCTGAGCGTCGCGCCGTCAAATTCTGCCGCGAGGGTGCGCATATCTTCGGCTGTTACGTCGGGCATGTCGGCGGGGCAGATCATCAGCGCGTCGCCACTTGCCCATTCCGCCGCTGCGCGAAGGCTGGCGCTCATGCCGGTCTGCGCATCGCGGATGGTTAGAACCGCTATATCCAGATCTGCAATCGCTGCCAGTCGGGCAGGGCGCTCGGGTGGCAGGGTCACCGCAACCGGGCCAATCCCGGCCGCCAAAGCCACGAGGGCCTGCCGTCTTAGCAACGGCAGGCCCTCAATGTCCTCAAGCAACTTGTCGCGCCCATTCATACGGCGTGACGATCCGGCAGCGAGCAGAACGAACTTCATGTTGCACGCATCCGTTTAGCGTTCGGGGATCAATCCGCGTGGCGCAAAGCGCAGCATGAACAGCAACGCCGCCCCCATCATGATCAACCGAGTATGCGCGGATTGTGCCAGTAGATGCAGCCGCAGCGGGTTGTCATCTGTCATACCGGCGGTCAAGAACTCCATCGCGGCACGGCCCAGCGGCTCGGCCTGAACCCACAAGAACCAGATCATGAACCCGCCCAGAACCGAGCCCCAGTTGTTGCCGGACCCGCCGACAATGACCATCACCCACATCAGGAAGGTGAACCGCAGTGGCTCGTAAGTGCCGGGGGTCA
>JGI24724J26744_10003488_pt1 | contig 10186 bp, 9 predicted proteins | sample Cruoilmetagenom7_FD_26744 | JGI IMG/M metagenome (IMG submission 26744)
TCACGGGACTTATGGCCGAGTTGGGCTGAAACTTCCCAAACCGGAACGCCCTTCGTGCGCAGGTGCCGAGCCATTGTATAACGTATGGAATATGGGGACACCTCTCTGGGCAGCTCGCCGACTATCTCGAAGACAAAGGCATGACGCACATACGCGTCGCGCCTTATCGCCCGCAGACCCAAGGCAAGATCGAGCGCCGGCATCAGACGCAGAGAAAGGATCAAGAAAAAGACCATCACCCATCGACGCTTGCAATACCGCAAAGCCGTCGCATAATATTAACAACAAAGGTGAGTGAATCCTATCATAGTGCCGGACGATATCTGAGCCACTTCATATGACGACGGACAGTTAGGCCCCTTAGTTAAGCGTTTGCCATCATCCGCCATCCATCAATTCTCCCGCCACCCTTCTCATCCAAAAGGATTTCACGCCTACTGAATTCACACGTACGCACCCCAACCCATTCGCATGGACAGACTCACATCTCAATTTTCTTGGGGACTGCCCCAGTGCAAAAATTCTATCAAGATCAACCAGGCGATCACCTAAGATCAACGTCCTACTCATAAACAAGTACTCCAACGAAGCATCTTCATCATTGTGCCAGAACACCTGTCGCCCCATGGGCAGCTCGTTGGGTCTCCAGCTAGTCAGAGAAAGGCATTTCTTCGCACCCAGTAGACGACTCAATTTATCTCGCACCGTTCCAGCCTCACTGTAATAAACGCCGAATACCGGGTACATCCCGCGCAGATACCTATCGCGGGGACCAACTTTTCGGTATTCCAAAAACTCATCAAAAACGTTCAATATAGATTCAGACAACCCACAGTCGTCAGATGGCCCAAAAGCGACAAACTGGTTCGTAGGATCAACCTTAAGCCCATAGTCTGAAAGTTGGGCTATTCTAGACCCTGTCCCTAACCCAAAGACGCGTTCTTGCGAGTACCAGGCTAGGATCAGCTCTCTAACATCAACTGGAGCCAGTTCAAACGTATAGGTTGTGGCATCTGGAGTTGTCATCTCAACGATCTCGTCCCCCCAATTGATCCCAAAAAAACCTTCATCGAAGATATCGTCTGGCAACTCCATCAACTTAAAGTCACTCGATCGGCGAGGCTTTTCTTGAGAATTGTCGGCTAAGCACGATGCAACGAACCCAACCACAAGGAGCGGAACGATCGCAACAACAAGCCTCAACGTTCTTTCCCTGCCTCGGATGCACTCCGCGCGATCGGTGAGAGCAGGTAGCTAAGAACACTCCGCGTTCCGGTTTTGATTTCGACGGAAGCGGGCACGCGGAGCGACAACAGATCAATATAGTCGGCATCACTTGGGCGCCCGAGCGCGGCCTGTCTCAATCTAGAACCCGTAATCCGCACCCGAGCTGGAAAAACCAGCTCTCTATTCTCGTCGATCATGGCATCTGCTGACACGTGCTCTACCTCTCCCTTAAGGAAACCGTATTGCGTGAAAGGATGGGCTTCAAGCTTAATGATCGCCTCTTGTGCGATTTCAATAAAGCCGACCTCTTTATTGACAAGGAATACTTCAACCACCAATTCATCCCCTAAAGGGACAATAGTGATGAGGGGCTATCCAGGCTCGGCCACCTCACCGATGGTTGTGATGGCGATCTCATTAATAAACCCATCAACCGGTGATGTATCCTGTCAGGGTCTGTAAGACAGTTTAGGTTGTTTTGCTAAGGGAGTGTTTCTGGGTCAACGTATACGTTGACGGTAAGAAGCGCCTGTCGGGGGATACTCAACGCCAAGCGACATCTGGCGAAATCACCGGTCTGAAGCATGAGGCGCGTGATCTGAAGGAAGCTCTGGCTGAGACAATGCTTGAGAACCGCCTGCTCAAAAAAAGTATGCTCGCAGATGGGGCGACCTAGAATGAGGTATCCCGCATCTGAGAAACTCTGGATGCAATCGGTATCGTAGGTTACCCAGACAGAACTGAAGCAATTCGGAAAGATGGAACCTTTGTGAAAGGAAGACAAAATGAAAAGGTGGCTGATATTGAATTCGATCGCGTTGTGTCTTCCAGTCATTTCGTGCGCCCAAACTCCCCGATCAAAGACGTTGAAGATATACGGGTCGAGGAGGTCAGGACAATAGATGGAACTCTCCTCGGAAGTGCATGGGCTCATCTTCAAAANTCGAGAGAGGATAAGTTTTTTCGCAATAACAGTTTTGATTGTTATTATTTTCGGCAAGCCAAATTTGATGGGAAGGACATAATATATGTCAATGGAAAGCGAGTATCTCCACCTGGGTGTTCCAATCCGCCATCCTACAACATCATATTTAATGACAACGGAAATGTTTCAGTTTGCTCCCTTGTAGTTAAGTTCACTGCCACGCCCTGTCTAAAATAGTGAGAAGTTGCCCGTTGGGCATAGTGTCCGATGCTAGCGCTAGCAGATTGTGCGGGGACCCACCGCTATTAAAGGGTCCGCCGTGCTTTGTTCTGTTGAAGTCACGGCGAACCCCTCCCTTGTTTGTTTCTCACTAAGCACGCCACGCCCGTTGCAGCATTTGAACACAATGTTTGAAGTAAAATCGGTGGCGCGATCAGGCCACGTCATCCTGCGGGACTTGCCTCGCGGTTCTGCATTCTGGTCCAATTGGCGTTTGATACGCTATGTTTACGACACAACCGCACAGGAAAATCGCACTCTATTCGGCTAGATTGTCGCGAATTTGTACGAGAATATCATGTAGTGACAAAATTTCACTATTCGACAACGTCCCGAATGCGTGAGCTGCGACCTTATTCGCAGCATCGTTGAGTGGAACAACGTTCGCATAGGCAGCTTTCGTCGGGACGACACGCCAAACACGTCGGTCATCGGGATCGAGTATTCGCGCCACAAAACCGTTTTTCTCAAGGTGATCAATCAGGGAACCCGTTGCTGCGCGACCGATGTCCAGTGCATCTGCAAGATTTGTTTGGGTCGGAGATTCGAGTCTTAGCACATATATCAGCGCGCGCCATTGTGCACGACTAAGCCCCAACCGGCCCATTTCTATGTCGTACAGCGCCCGCAGGTGACGTGTCACATCACTGATCAGGAACGAAACCTCAATACGAGGGTCGTATTGGTTAAGTATACCGTTTTGAAAATCTGCTTCATTGCTCAATGTGATGCGATCCATATCTAACCAATATCGTTCGGGGCGAGCCGCCAAACGGTTCGCCACCTCGCGAAAAAAAGCGACTATAATCAAGTTCTAACACACGAAAAATAAAACGCAAAAAAGGGTGGGGAGATCCCCACCCGGAGTTCTGGAAACGTACGAGCCAGAGGAGTTACTTTCTGACACCGTGTATGCTTGAAAAGCACGAATCAAACGCCAAGCGGACCGTGAGTTTCAAGCTCAACTGTATGGCACCATACGGAAACGTCAAGCCATAGATTCCGAAAAAGCCTCGAGCTGAATGCGACAATTCGTATATTTCGCCTCACTATGTCGATGCAGGCCTCGTTAAGCAGCAAATCTACCTTGGCGTGTAGTTGGCATATTATAAGTGTGCATACGAGCGTGAGTCATGACGGCGAAGCTAACAAGGATGTTCAACGCCTCATAACAACTCACTAAACGCTTCGCCGAAATGGCGGGTTATTCCATCTCGGTTTGTTTGCGAGCGGGCCTCCTCCGATAATTTTTTTCGGCGGCTTCTTCTCGCAAAAGGTTCGCGTTTACAAGGTCTTGGTGGGTGATTGGGCACTCGTAATCCGCCTCGAAGCATATCTCGTAGCTGCCTGATTTAGAGAGCGGGTTCACCACGATGTGTATCGACGCCGACTGATCGAAGCCACAACCGGATCAGTCTATTGCATCCCGAGATCGAGGTCCCGGTGGAATTTCTAGCGACGTGGCGAAACTCTTGCCAAGCACACACTTGTAGCAAAAGAGCAACACCTTCGAAGTAATCCGAATTTCTGCAATCGTCGATATTGCATGTTGCTGCACACTATGCCCTCGATCACAGTTAGGTCTTTGGAGGATTTAGTATGACATCATCATTAAAAGCGAATCTGTTTGCGTCGATCTCGATCAGCGCGCTGTTCTTGTCGGGCGCGGCAAGTGCACAGGATGACCCGAACAGTGAAGAGCTTCGGCAAGGCACCGTGGTGGTTACGGGGTCTGCGATTGCAGGTACTCCGGAAGACGCCGCACTTCCTGTAGATGTCATTACGGTCGGTGATCTAAGGTTAGAGGGAAACCCTTCCCTCGTAGAGATGGTGCAGCAGCTTGGGGTTTCGTCCGGCGTTGATGGTCAATCTAACCAGTTTGCGTCCAACGGGCTCGAAGGAACATCAAACATCAATTTGCGCGGACTTGGGCCAGGGCGCTCGCTCGTATTGTTGAACGGTCGCCGTCAAGTGTTCTCACCGTACGCGATCGGAGAGCAGGCTCAGCTCTTTGTCGATACGAACTCGCTGCCACGCGCTGCTGTCGGGCGCGTTGAGGTTCTGAAGGACGGGGCTGCCGCAATCTATGGATCAGACGCGATCGCTGGCGTGGTGAACTTTATTACGCGTAACGATGTCGACGGCTTGGAAATCACCGGCGAATATCAGACTTTCGATGGGACGGATGGTGAGTACAACGTCTCAGCAATTTACGGGCTGCAATTCGACGATGGCGCCAACTGGGTCACCTCAATCGGTTATAATTTTCGCAGTGAAGTTCCATTGCCTGAAAAGGACTGGTTTAACGTTCCATATGCAGTAAATCCCGTGGCGGGTTGGTCCTCGATCGGTAATCCTGGAGCATTTGTCGCTACACCCAACATTCCGACCGGACTCGCAGCTGCGGCTACGCCTCTAGCGTTCGCCCAGCCTGACGTTTTGTGTAATGAGTTTGGCAACGTTGCCACTGGGCCGGTCTGCCGCTTTCAGTTCACGCCTTATGATAATTTGGTCGAAGAAGAGGAGCGGTTTCAGGTATTCAGCGAATATAATCGATCCATAGGTGACGTGGAGCTCCACGTAGAGGGNTTATATTCATTTACTGACGTCCCCGATTTTAAAACGTCTCCATCCTACCCACCACAAGCGCTTTTTGGTCAATTCGTTCAACCAAACCATCCGGGTTTGCTGCAGTATATCGCGGACAATCCTGCATGGGCATCAGCGGTATACACAGACTATTCTCCGCTATTAACCGGAGGCGCTCCAATTCCTGGCGCGTTTGATCCCGCGACAACGCCGCTGCTTTACTTTGGCCGTAGTGTTGGAGCTGGCGGATCTCCTCTGAGTGATGGTCCTGCCACAGGCGGTTATCGCCAGTTAGAGACAACAAGAGTTGCAGGTTCTCTCAAGGGTGAGTTTGAGAACGGAATAACTTGGGATGCTGGACTGTCCTGGGCTCGCGCAGAAGGAGAGCGGAGAACGCCCGATACTTACATCGTTGGTTTGGATAACGCGCTGAATGGATTTGGGGTGTGTACCGATCCTGCCGGACGGGTTGATCCAGGATTGACGGCAGGCGCAGGAGGCTGCGAGTACTTCAACCCATTCTCTAATGCACTGGATGTCTCGACAACAAATGGGTTCTCCAATCCTCAATTTGACCCAGCGCTCGAAAACTCGGTGGAACTTGCTGACTATTTGACTGGGCTGAATGGCGCAGACGTTACAAGTGAACTCGCCGTGTTTGATTTGGTGTTTTCTGGCGAAAGTGCTCTGACCGCTCCAGGCGGTAATGTCGGATGGGCGGTCGGAATGCAGGTACGCCGAGAAGAATATCAGGTCACCCCAAGTGCCGCGAGTGATTTGTCAGTGTTTCCATGTCCATACATTGGTGAACAACCAGGTCCGGATGGGCTGTGCGACAGCCCCAACGGGCGTGTGGCGCCGACCGGCCCGTTTGCATTCTTGGCAGGGGCGCGACCATTTAGCGATGAGCAAACAATTTTTGCGACATTCGCAGAATTCCAGATCCCGCTTTATGAGAACGTCGATATTCAGTTAGCGATGCGGTATGAGGACTATGGTGGTTCAGTCGGGTCGACGTTCGATCCAAAAATTGCGGCCAAATGGCAGGTCTCCGATAATTTAGCTCTGCGTGGATCGGCACAAACCTCGTTTAGGGGGCCGACACTCAACCAACTGGGGGGTCAAGGAACAACCCTGCAGTTTGTCGGAGCAACCGGTGCATTCAAGGCGGTTGACACGTTCGGTAACCCCAACGCCAATCCAGAGTCTGCATTCAGCTACAATGCAGGTGCTTTGTTTGAGCGCGGCGGCTTCAGCGGTTCGATCGATTTCTACAGTATCGACTTTACGGATCCAATTATTGTCGAAAGCCAGGACGATATCGTTGCTAACCTCATTGAGAGTCAGCTCTTTTTCCAAGATCCGAGCAATCCTTCAGTGGGCACAATCACTCGTATTGTGACCAATGTTGTGAATGGCCCTGACGTCGAAACTTCCGGATTGGACCTTCGCGGTGAGTATGAAATTCAGTCACCCGTCTTAGGTGGCGACTTATCATTCGGCGCGGATGCGACCTATATATTGAGCTATGATGTCGGTGACTACGAGATCGACGGGGTGGTAATTTCTGGCGGAGACTTTCTCGATCAGTTCAATCGCTCGAACCCATTTAGATCTTTGCCTCAATGGAAAGGGAACCTTTTCGCGAACTACGCCAACGGCCCACACAATCTGCGCGCTGTCGTTAGACATATAGATAGCTATGACGATGAGCGTGGAACGCCTAATCTATCCGGCGCATTTCAACCGAGCGTTCCGGCAGAGATCGAGAGCCAAACCACNCTAGATCTTTACTACAATGTGGAGCTGCCTTGGAAAACGGATGTAAGTTTATCGGTTGTCAACGTGACCGACGAAGATCCACCGCTGGCATATTTCGACACAAATTATGACCCGTACATCCATAATCCATTCGGGCGCACCCTCAAATTATCCGTTACAAAGGCATTTTAGGCGGGGATAGAAATGGCCACCAATTCCGGCTTCCATGATTGATTTAGATTCTGAAATCCAAACTGGATTTCGTGCATTCTTGGAATAGTCGGGTTGGTGGTTTCAAAACGGATTGTTCAATCGATCATTGGGTGACGCGTGTCGCTATCGGCGCCAAGCGTCACCCATTCTTAGAATTTCCTTAGGAGGTTTTCGGCNCTGATAAGGGATTAATCCCGNTTCGATTGGACACAGATTTTGCGNTGAAGTGCGGGGTTAAAGATTGTCCGGAATTATGGCAACGAGCAGGCATTGACGATTTTTGACTTCTCAGCCGCATTTACTCAGACAAGTTTTGCCTAACCACTTGGATTACGGACAAAGCCGCTTCGATTTGCTGCTGAGATAGATCATCAAAAGCCTTGTCGGCGACGTTCTCAGCCAGCCCCGCCATCTCCTCTAATCGCTCTACAGCAAACTTTGTCGGTACGACTCGCCAAATGCGACGATCCCGGGCGTCAGCCTGACGCGATACATACCCAGACTTCTCCAATTGATCGACGAGTGCGCCGACAGACGGGCGTGCAACTTCTAGCGCATCGGCGAGCTCTGTCTGAGATGGCTCGTCCAGTCTCAGCACATAGAGTAGGGCATGCCACTGTGACCGAGTTAGGCCCAACCGCTCCATTTTTTGGTCAATAACGGCCCTCAATAAGCGCGTAACCTCAGCCAACAAAAAGCTGAGATTTACTCGGTCATCCGTCCCCATGCGCTCGACGAAGCCGTTTTCGGTCGTGGACTGTTTCAAAGCTTTATTCCGATTTACATTACTCGTAAGGTACATTACAATTAGCTTCGTTACAATAGTCACTGCGAAAGTTTGGTATGGAAAAGCATGATGGTCCGGGCCAAGAAGTCCAAGCTAACGGCCTCAAACTGGCCTACTCCGTTTACGGGCAGAACGCCGGACCAGTTGTCATCTTTGCTCATGGCGGTGGCCAGACGCGTTATGCTTGGAAGGGCGCAGCCAAGTCGCTCGGCGAGCAAGGTTATCGGTCAGTCGCGCTGGATCTTCGCGGGCATGGCGATAGCGAGTGGGCCGCCGATGGCGACTATTCGTTAGAAGCGTTCGGTCATGACCTCATCGCCGCTGCCGCAGAGTTCGAGGTCGATGGNCGTGCGCCGCACATTGTCGGGGCGTCGCTTGGCGGACTTGGTGCAATCGTCGCGGCTGGAATTTTGAAGCCCGGTGCTTTTGCCTCCGTCACTCTGGTCGATATCACACCTAATATGGAAGCAAGTGGTGTGGCAAAGATCGTCGGCTTTATGGGCGAGCACAGTGCGGCTGGGTTTTCATCGTTAGATGAGGCCGCAGATGCCATTGCCCGATACATGCCTCACAGACCTCGGCCCAAAGACCTTGAAGGCCTACGAAAGAACCTTCGTTGCGGCCAAGACGGACGCTGGCGTTGGCATTGGGACCCGGCCTTCATTCAAGGCGTTATGAGGAATCCTGCGATCGAACGGACCAGNGAGCTAGAACAATCAGTTCGAGATATNAAGGTTCCAATTCATTTGGTGCGAGGGCGCATGAGTGAGCTTGTCTCGGATGCCTCGGTCGAAGCTTTTAAAGTGTTAGCGCCTCACGCCCACTTCACGGATGTCGCTGATGCGCGGCACATGGTGGCTGGCGATAAAAACGATGTCTTTACAGCGGCGGTCAGTAATTTTCTTCGCCAACAATCAGAAGGTATTGAGGCATGAGCAACACGCTGCCTGATCTCGCTTTCGTTCAGCAGGCATTAGAAGCGGCCCCGTTTCACCGCTGGCTCGGGCTCTCTGTAACCGAAACGGGCGCGGATAGAATCAAACTGTCGATGCCATGGCGCGATGAAGTCGTGTCTAATCCGAAGTTGCAAGCTGCGCACGGCGGCGTGCTCGCAGCACTAATTGATCTAACCGGGTTTTACGCACTGATTGCGAGCGGAAAGGTCCCTCAAGCAACGGCAGATTTGCGTGTTGATTATCATCAACTTGCGACACCTGGCCAGCTTACAATTGTCGGAAAGGTGGTTCGACTAGGGGGCACCTTGTCGGTGGCGGAGGCCAGTATATTCAGCAGTGAGGGCGATTTGCTTTCGAGTGGCAGAGGGGCCTACCGCATGCTCAGGCGGTCAGCATGAGCCGGTATTTGCCGTTCCTCGCGTTTATTTTTCTGGTTGCGTCTTGCTCAAATGAGGCCGCTCCTGAGCAAGCGGCTGTGGCGACTGAAGAGGGATCGCAAATCACCTCGCCGATAAAAGTTGAAACTATCAAAGTTGAACGCATTGACCTTGCTGAACCTCTCATAGCGTCCGGAACAATTGCGGCAAAGCAAACCAGCAACATTGGCGTGCTGTCGCAAGGCGTCGTCGAAAAGATCAATGTCCGAGTTGGTGACCGTGTGACAAAAGGCCAGGCATTGTTTCAGACGCGNCGTATCGACTATCAACAACGACTTTCTGAAGCTGAAGCCCAACTTGATATCGCAATTGCGGAAGCGGCAAATGCCGAAAGCGCCTTCAAAAGATACTCGGTTCTCGTCAATGACGGGTCAGTCTCACGCGCAGCATACGAAGAGGTTGAAACAACATTCCAGATTGCGACATCGAATGTCACGCTCCGTCGCACTCAAGTCGCNGCTGCACGGCAAGCGCTAGATGACACGGTTGTTCGCGCGCCCTTTAATGGTGCGGTGACAGCCCGCTACATCGACGAAGGCGTGTTCATGGCAAATAGTTTCTCTGGAATGGGCAATTCGGCGGTCCTTCAGATACAAGAGTGCGAGATCGCAGCCGGGATCCTACTTGCGCCGGAGTCTGAAGTTGGTCGGTTGCGTCTTGGCTTGCCGGGAAACCTCTATGTCGATGGCCGGAGTGCACCTATTCCGTCAGACATCATTATTCTAAATGATCGCGTTGATCCGCAAGCCAGAACCGTCGAGTTCAGAATGGCCTTTCTGAATGAGGGATGCGCCGTGAGAGCGGGGCAATCCGTGCGGGCGGAAGTGGACGTTGACCCGCGTCCAGCACTTGTTTTACCGAGGGCAGCGCTTCAGGGCTCGAGTACGTCTCCCTATGTCTTTAAAGTTGATGGTGATAGAGCCCGACGCGCATCGGTTACGTTTCGAGATATTGATGCAGTTCGAATTGAAATTCTATCGGGCGTGAGTGAATCCGACTTAATTATTGTCGG
>JGI24724J26744_10003489_pt1 | contig 10183 bp, 10 predicted proteins | sample Cruoilmetagenom7_FD_26744 | JGI IMG/M metagenome (IMG submission 26744)
CCGTTCAACTTTCGCACCTTCAAAGGTAAGGCGGCGCGCCATGATCATCCCGATATCACCGGAACCGAGAATGACAAAACGATTACCGGGCATAAAACCTTCCACATTGACCCAGCGCTGAGCGGTACCAGCAGTATACACGCCTGCTGGCCTGGAACCCGGCAACTGCACCTGGGCGCGAGTACGTTCCCGGCAGCCCATCGCGAAAATTAATGCTTTTGCCTGGATTTCTTGAAGACCATTTTGTTTGCTTGTTACAGTAAGACGGCGGTCCGGGGCGGCTTCTAAGACCATTGTATCGAGCAAGGGCTCAATCCCTAAGTCAAGGGCTTCATCGATGAATCGTTGGGCATAGCTGGGTCCAGGAAGATCTTCTTTGAAAATCTCAACACCAAACCCATTATGGATGCACTGAAGCAGGATACCTCCAAGTTCAATATCCCGCTCAATCACCAACACACTATTTGCTCCATTCTTCTTTGCGGAGATTGCAGCAGCTAACCCGCCAGGACCGCTGCCGACTATCACGACATCGTATGACTTGCTATTCACGGAATTCACCAATTAATTTAGTTGGGCGCTCCAGAAGTGTGGATTGGAACCCCTTTTTACTGATAACAAGTTCTGATACTCTCAATTCTCTCGCGAGAATCTCGGTCACACGCGGAAGGTCAAATCCACCCTGGCAGCGTCCGGTTCCCAGCCAGGTGCGCCGTTTAATTGCGTCATAGGTACGGGCAGGGATCAGAGAGTGAATCTCGGCGACTATTTCACCTTCAGTTACGTTCTCGCAGCGGCAGACTATGCGACCATAGCGCGGGTCTTTATCAATCCATTTTTTACGATCCGTGTTGTTCATGTGACGGAAGATAGGGCGGGCAGGACGGATCGGGTTCCACTCCTTTTTTTCTATAAGGGGCTCACCTGCGTCCCTCAAGAGATCAACTATACACTGTGCGATAGCAGGGGAAGAAGTTAAACCGGGAGATTCTATCCCGCCAATATTAATGAACCCTTGCACTTGAGAAGGTATTTCAACGATAAAATCATTGTCATAGGAAACTCCCGGGGTTTCGCAGGGCGCGTTTCCACCCGCCCTCAAACCTGCAAAGATAGCAATCACATGACGCGGTTCGACACTTGGAATAAGTTTTTTTCCTCCCGATAGAACTTCTTGAAGGCCATTTTTCGAATTCGATTTATCTTCCCGATCCTCCTGATTTCTAGCTGTAGGACCAAGGATAGAATTACCGTGAACGGTCGTCGTGGCTAAAATACCTTTGCTGATATCTGAAGGCACCGGAAAATAGACAGATTGGAGTTGGGATTCCGTCTTGTCCAGAATCAGATATTCACCTTTACGTGGTGTGATCATAAAATCTGGACGAACACCAGCATCGTGCATGACCATATCAGAGTACAATCCGGCAGCATTTATCGCCCATCGGCAGTACAGATCACNCGTGTTTGTATGGATGCCAATGATGCAATCCTTTTCCTTAATGAATCCTTGAAATTTGGTATTTGTACGGATCTGCACACCATTCATAACTGCGTTTTCAGCGGACGCGAGAGTTACACCGAATGGGTCGCACATGCCTCCGGTTTCGGCGAACAATGCTCCGCTAACGTTTGGATTGATCAGCGGTTCATGTTTACGCATCTCGTNCGCGGAGATACTGTGCATCCCCATCACGCCATTCCTTTTTCCCCGNTTAAATAAAANATCTAACTTGGGTAGTTCATCTTTTCCGATCGCAACAACGNAATCACCGCATCGATCAAAGGAAAAGTTCAATTCTTCAGATAATTGTGTCCACATGGGATTCGCAATGATGTTCATTTTTGCTTTTAATGAACCGGTAACCGCATTGTATCCCGGGTGAATAAGCGCGGTGTTTGCGGCAGATGTTACAGCTCCAATATCTAATCTCTCTTCGATCAATAAAATATCCAGTTGATACCGCGAGAGAAAGCGTGCTGTCATACACCCAACGACACCCCCACCAATGATAATNACATCAAATGTTTCAGGCAATAATCATCTCCATATGATTGAACTCATAAAAAGNCCTCAATTGTAGAATTATTTCGCCAATATTCATATACTGATGAAAGGCATGTTTTTTAAGTNTTAAATTTTCTTTTGATCCGGTTTTCTTTTTACGAAAGAATCTAATCGCGCCCGAAATAAAGCACGCTCAAAATACAATCCATCCGGGGATAATGTATGATAATTCTTTTTAAAAAGTACANGCATTAAGGGAAGAAGTTGCTGGCCATAATGACGCATACAGGATTCCGGATGAATTCCCGGCCAGGAATAACATGAGATTGCCTTGCGCCGATTTTTTGTCGGAATACTCTTTGGGATTGTTTTTTCCCAATTCGGATCATCTTTCTCAAAGACGAACTGGTCTAAACTTCCATGTGGAATACCTTCAATTCCCTTNACCACTGGTGGAATTGTTTCAGGTGTATAGGGATCTACTGAAAGATCCACAACAATCGCATGCTCGGGTAAATATGCGATCCACTCATTAGGTATGATTGGTTTAGATGGGTCATGTCGTTGTGTAGAGTCAACGATGATATCAGATTGAGTAAATAATGCAATCATCTGTTCCGCATGAGATGCAATATTGCGGCCAACGGAATTGACAATTACACCTGGCCCTCCAAGTCGAATATGCTCGTTGTTCCTTTCTTTTCTGCCCAGTTTTGAAGCGGCTTCCACTGCCTGTTTTCCAACCATGCCTGTTCCAATAACCAGCACCTTCCATGGAGTTCCATCTTCTCGAATGAGGTTGGGAATGTATTTTTCAAATTGCGTAAAAGCTGCTTCAAGGCCGTTCCAGGCAACGGATTTCATATTCTCCACTAACCTCAGGTTGAAATCATCCATGATGCTGTCGAGGGAGATTGCCTGAATGTTGTTTTTACCCATGATCTTCCGACGCAATGGATGAGTTGGATAATGAAGCATTGAGATCAAACAGCTGTTTTTCCCAAATAATGAGAACTCATCATCATGCGGAGAACGAAGGATGAGTACGTAATCCTGTTTAAAAATCTCNTCTCGTTCTAAGGGGTGTATCTGGGGATTATCATTTTTATAATCATCGTAGTAAAAATTCAGCGAATTACCATACCCTTCTTCAATGAAGACTTCAAAGCCGATCTCTGTCATTTTTCGGATGAAATCAGGTAAGAAAACTCGTTTTTCACCGGGCTCTTCCCGCATGATCGGAAATCCAATACTGATCTTCTTGCTCACTCTATCCTCCATTTGAAACTGGTAAATAANATTATCCAATCCAATTTGATAATAATGCCCTNCCGATAGCACGTTCGAAATAACGCCCATTCGGGTCGATCCCATTCAATCCGCCGCGGCTCAATAACATGCGCATAATCGGNCGGAGCTGCGGGCCATATACCTGCATGCAGTCTTTGGGGTGTATACCGGGCCAGGAATAGCAGGAGACCACATTACGGTGGTGTTCTGTGTGTACAAAACCCGGGATTTTTGCGTAAATGGGATCATCAGGGGTAAATATATATTGATCTAAATTTCCCTGTGGAATTCCTTCGATACCTTTTGTATAGTTATTGCCTTGGATTTGCTGATATGGGTCAACGGAAAGGTCAAGGATCACAGCATGGTCAGGAAGGTATGCCAACCATTCGTTGGGGATGATTGCCCGGGTCGTATCCAACCGCGCGCTGGTATCCACAAGAATATCTGTTTTAGAAAGAAGCCCCAGCATAATATCTGCGTGGTTGGTAATATCATAATCAACCGCGGTTACGATCACCCCCGGCACGTTCTCCCGCGCTAATCTTTCATGAAGAGGAATGCTTCCGTAGCGCACAGCCGCTTTGACTGTGTNCGCGCCCAAAGCGCCCACGCCCAATAAAGTAATCTGAATGGGTTGCCGGTCCGGACTAAAGAACCCGGGCTTTGGATATGTGCCCTGAAGTACCCGAAAAGCCGCTTCCAGCCCATTCCAGGCGACTGCGTGGAAATTCTCAATTAAACGCCGGCCGGAATCATCTTTGATTGAATCGAGAGAGATGCTGTTTACTCCTAAAGATCGTAAAAACCTGACTCGCTCAGGCTGGGTAGCGTAATGCAGCATACTTATAAGGCAGCTCCCCGCGCGCAAATTGCGCAGGTCGTTATCGCTCGGGCAGCGGAGCACAAGGACAATATCCTGGTGATATGCTTCACGGCCAGAGACAAATGTGATCCTGGAAGTTATCTCAGAATACGCTGAGTCTTCTAACCCCATGCGAACGCCATATCCATGTTCTAAATAGACATCTGCGTCGCATTTCTCAAGAGTACGGACGAAATCAGGTAAGAAGCTTCGCTTTTCCCCGCTTTCGAGATGCATCAGGGGTAACCCGATTGTGATCTTTTGATTGTTCGTTTTCTTCATATTTTCATTTAGGCAAATTCATTTGTGATTGAGGGAACTGGTCACCCAATTAAAAAACATTATATGATTATAGGATAAATCATTGGAGGAAAAATGCGATTAATTCTTTCGATCCTACTAATCATCGGAACAGGGATTATTTCAATGGGCTGCGAAGCAAAGGAATCACAGATACCGGATGATTTTAGTTTGAGTTTGGATTGGAACACAGGAGCACTACCGCCAAAATATCACTACACATATGTAATCACGATCGGACCCGGTACNAAGGGTGAATTTGAGTACAGTTCAGGTTATGATAATTCGGATAAATCAAATCGATGGGTTGCTCCTTTCACACTGTCAAAAGATACGTTTGAAGAGCTATATAGATACCTAAAAAACCAGGATATTTTCCGTAACAGCTGGAAAACAGGACGCGGATTGATTGGTGGTAGTACAACCAGCNTGATCATTGCAGCGCATGGAAAGGAATACCAAATCCCGAGTATCAGTGAATTAAAGGATGAGGATAAGATACTGGTTGNGNNAGNAATGGATGTNATCCGNGGGTATGTGCCTGAATCANTNTGGGANGAAATGAATGACCGCCAGNNNCNNTATGAAGAAAGTTATCAGGATTAACTGTACTGGTCTTTTCAGTCAGCGTAAGAAAGCTGCAGATGACCGGGTTGGATATCCAACCCGGAAAAATTGTCGAAGGTTAGATCACGCATAGATAAACCCAACCGTTCTTTAACTTGTGAGAAGATACCCAAGTAACTTAGAGATGAACGGTTTTCCCATTTCAAATTTAATTTATCCGCCATCTGTCGGATTTGATGTGCGTCCGCCCCTTCGATTTCCATGAATTCTCCAAATGGCATCTCATCCAGTGAGAGCTCGACATTGTCAAGGGAATAAGATGTACGGTGTTTTTCGTAGATCGTGATAACTTCATAGCCTAATGCTTCCAAAATGTGCTCAGCTGTAGTGAGATCGCTTATTTCCACTTCATATTCCAAACGAGCACTCACCTCGCTGCTGGGATTGGCAGGCCCCTTGTAGGTTAACCGCGCGCGCGTATCCTGGCGCAGGCGCAGGACCTGATACGATGCGGATAATTCTCTCTCGTGTGTATCAAAGCGAAGGTTAGATTCAAACACGCGCGGCTGGGTGGCAACTCCGCCAAGGTCTTTGATTTGCTGTTCAATTCTATTAAGATCGCGGATATAGAATTTTGCTTCCTTTTCTATTTTTTCATGCATGTTGTTTGCTTTTCTTTATATACTCTGTTTTTCTGACAAATAGTAAATCCAATCCAATTGTACAACCTGTGATAATAATTGTTATTGGAAGCAGGGAGATGAAGGCATCGCGCATTCCAATCCAGATGCGGTCGATCCAGATCCAAATGATAAGAAGAATGCCCACAAAGCGAATGTATCGCGCTGTATATTTAAAACGTACAAGATGAAAGATCAGCGCCAGGCTGTATCCGATCCCGATCGCGCCCCCGCTTACGGCAAGGTAAAGAGGATGCGGCCAGAGATCCAACTCAAGAAAATAATACCAATACAGGAATGTTTGCTGCAGCCGCAGCCAACCGACCAGTGCATACATCATTAGGAAAAAGGCGGAGATCCAATATCTCCGGCGCGCCCGCTTCTTCTGCTTAACTGTATCTGCCATAGTTTCTTAACAGACCCTTTAGGTGTGTGGGTGATTATAGCATCGTAGTTTTTAAAGTGCGTTTGATTAGCCAATGAACGCATAAAGTGCTTGCGGTCTATTATGAATTCCGATATACTGCTTGGGATGCGTAATCATGGAATTTGGTAATTTATGGCTAATATAAAACAAGAGATATCTCGTGAGACCTTTGACCATCTGGTTAAATTAGCGGCTCTGGAATTAAGTGAGGATGAATCGGATTACTTGCTCACTGAATTAAATAATCAAATATCAGCCATTCACGAATTGGAAGCGATTGAAATTACTGAAGAAGTACTACCTGCCTCGCATGGTGTTTCATATACACCTGAAAGCAGCCCACCGCTAAGAAAGGATGATTGGGATGCGTGTGAAGACGCAGAAGCAATAATCAACCAGTCTCCGGTCGTAAACGATGGATTTATTATTGTTCCGGATATTCCCCACACTACATTAGAGTGAGAAATCATGCAATTATGTGATCTTTCCGCAGTAGAAATAAGAGACCATATATTCTCGAAGCAGGCATCCGCGGTTGAGGTGCTTGAATCATGCCTCCGGCGCATCAAGCAAGTGGACGGCCGGCCCGGTAAATTGGAGAGCGGCCCGGAAACCAAAGAAGATGCTGAGCGGGTGCATGCTTTTATTACGCTCACGGAAGACGCCGCACGCGTGCAAGCCGAAATGATAGATAAGATGATTGCCGACGGGGAAGACCCCGGACCCTTGGCGGGGATACCGGCCACGATCAAGGATATTTTTTGTGTCAATGGTACTCCCTCAACGGCTGGTTCACGCATTCTGGCAAATTTCATTTCTCCGTATTCAGCCACACCTGTCGCGCGGATGCGGTCTGCGGGTGCTGTCCTACTGGGCAAAGTGAATCTGGATGAATTTACCTACGGCTCATCCACAGAATCTTCCGCCTTTCAACCTCCCACCCGCAACCCCTGGGATACCAGCCGAGTACCGGGCGGTTCTTCAGGTGGAAGTGCGGCATCAGTAGCCGCTGGTGAAGCACCGCTGTCACTGGGAACGGATACAGCTGGATCCATCCGTCAACCAGCAGCATTTTGCGGAGTGGTGGGATTGAAACCAACGTATGGGCGTGTTTCCCGATATGGGTTGATCGCTTTTGGATCTTCGTTAGATTGCCCTGGTCCTTTAGCAAGGAATGCAAAGGATGCCGCGTTGATGCTGTATACGATTGCCGGATCGGATCCAAGAGACGCGACGGGCGCGAACCTCCCGGTTCCTGATTATCTTGAATTACTGGAAAAAGAAATAAAAGGAAAGCGAATTGGGCTTTCACCAGATTATTTTCAGATCACATTCCCTAATCTAGAAACTGGAAAATATATGCAGCAGCCAGTCCCAACAGAAATCCGAGATGCGGTTCTGAAAGCGGCGGACGTATATCGGGCGCTAGGCGCAGAGATCATCGAAGATGTGCCGATGCCAAATACACGCTATGGAATTCCGGTATATTTTGTGATCAGCCGTGTGGAAGCCGCTTCTAATCTGCACCGCTTTGACGGGGTTAAATACGGCCACAGGACGAAGGGCGAGACCAGTGATTTGAAAACACTGTACCGGAAATCACGCGGGGAGGGATTTGGACTGCAGCCAAAATTACGCATATTAATGGGAATGTATGTAAGTGCGGCTCAATATAGTGAACAGTACTACCAGAAGGCACTTCAGGTGAGAACGCTCATCCGCAGGGATTTTGAGAAGGCATTTGACCCGAATGGTAAATACAAACTGGATGCTCTGTTGACGCCAACAACTCCTACTACTGCATTTCCGATGAAAGATGTATATGGCGACTCTGTGCTCATGCAGTACGCCGATCAGCTGGCTGTCCCGGCAAACCATGCCGGTATCCCCGGCATTTCTTTCCCGGGTGGATTAGATATGGATGGGTTACCGATCGGAGTGCAGCTTCTTGGCCCAGATTTTTCCGAAGGCGTCCTGCTGCAGCTTACTCATGCGTACGAACAAGCAACTCTGGACGCAGAATGGCGAATGCTGCGCCCCGCAGTTCTGAGGGAGGGGTAGAATGGCAGAATATGAAGCAGTCATCGGATTAGAGACCCACATCCAGCTTAATACCAAAACAAAGATTTTCTGTTCTTGCAAAGCGGATTCATGGGAAGATTCACCGAATACTAATATCTGCCCGGTATGTACTGGATTACCTGGTGTACTGCCGGTGCTGAACGAAAGGGTGGTTGAGAAGGCAGTGCTGCTGGCGGAAGCAATGCGCGCGCAGGTACAGCCGATCTCATTTTTTGACCGAAAAAATTATTTCTACCCGGACCTTCCCAAGGGTTACCAGATATCGCAATTTGATAAACCGATCGCGATAGGCGGACACATTGATCTCCCGATCCCTGAAACTGCTGACCCGCATAGGAAAGGGTATATCCGAAGTGTGCGCATCCATAAACTGCATATCGAGGAAGACGCGGGCAAAACAAAGAACGCGCGCAACAAACGGCTGGTGGATTTTAATCGCTGTGGAGTTCCATTGATTGAGATGGTAACAGAACCAGACCTGCGCACAGCGGACGAAGCTGCCCAATATCTTATCCGGCTGCGCCAATTGCTGCGATGGCTTGGTATTTCAGAAGCGGATATGGAAAAAGGAAATTTGCGGTGCGATGGAAATGTTTCCATAAGGCTGAAGGGCAGTGAATTGCTAAATGAAAAAACCGAGATCAAGAATGTAAACTCGATTGATTCCCTTCGCGACGCGATCCGCAAAGAGATCGCCCGCCAGATTCGAGAAGTTAAAAAGGGAAATGTGATTCACGCTTGGACGCTGGAATGGGATGAAGACGCGGGCGTACTACGAAAAATGCGCTCAAANGAAACTGAGGCAGATTACCGNTATTTCCGTGAACCGGACTTGCTTCCGCTGCTGATAAGCGATGAATGGAAAGATAATATCCTAGAAGAATTTCCTGAACGACCGCTTGATCGGCGGCAGCGTTTCTCCGATCAGTACGGTTTACCCACGTATGACGCGGATATCCTAACCCTCGAACGCGGTTTATCAGAATACTTTGAGGAAGCGGTAAGAGCGTATCAGGGTGAGCCTAAAAAGATCTCCAATTGGCTGATGAATGATGTACTGCGGATTATCAATGATCAGCATTTAGATCCACGTGTAATGCGACTTACGCCAGCATACCTCGTTGAACTGTTGAAACTGGTGGACGCGGGAACGATCAATATTACCACCGGAAAGTCACTCCTTCAGGTTGTCCAGGATACTGGAAAATCGCCAGTGAAACTAGTTGATGAACAGGGATTAGCTCAGGTCAGAGATGACGCGCAAATCCGCGCGATATGCAGCAAGATCATCAGTGATCATCCTGAAGAGGTAGGCGCGTTTCGGGACGGAAAAGAATCTTTGATCGGTTGGTTTGTTGGCCAGGTAATGCGGGAATCACGCGGAAAAGCGGACGCGAAAATGGCAAAAGATATACTGACTGAATTACTGCGTAAATGAGATTATCGAAATAGATACTAAGCGCAACTAAACAGCATATAACCCGTATATGGTATAGAATATTGAATGAGGAGAAAAATCATGTCAAATGGAAACACAAAGCGACTTTACCGCTCAAAGGATGACCGCATGATCTCGGGTGTCTGCGCAGGTTTAGCTGAATATATTGATATTGATCCAACCATTGTGCGACTGCTGTTCGTATTGGGCTTAATTGCGGGAGGCGCGACATTCATGGCTTACCTTGTGATGATGATGGTTGTACCTGAAGAGCCGTAAACCTTGAAAAACACATTTTTCACATAACAAGCCGGCGAAGCAAACGCCGGTTTTTATGTTAATAGGCTGATCTTCTGCTCAGGAACAGCGATAATATACGCTTTCCAGTCCAGCGAACCGATATGTTTAACCTTTGGGTATCCGTGTCTCATCTGATGCACGCTGTAATTGTGCTGACGCAAATAGTTCCACACCTGGCGGGCGGCTTTTTCNCCGTGTAGTTCGATTAACAGGATAGGTCTTTTCT
>JGI24724J26744_10003492_pt1 | contig 10179 bp, 9 predicted proteins | sample Cruoilmetagenom7_FD_26744 | JGI IMG/M metagenome (IMG submission 26744)
GAGAAATGATTTCATAAAAAAGTTAGAATAACAATTTGTTTGTTGTGTATCCATACTAATTAAACACAATCATAGCGACATTTTTGGGGTTTGTCAACTCTTTTTAAGATTAAGCCCATAGTAAATTGTGATTATTGTAAGCCTTTGCTTAGAAGATATATGATCCATTTGAGTTTTCATAAACATTGAAAACTAGCTAAATTTACAGGAAAGACATTAGTTATTAGAAGAAATAAGATTTCCAAAAACTTCTTCTCGCGATCCCAGGGTTATGAGCCCCAACCTTTTTTCGTTGACTTTTAACCTTCAGTCCATTCAAACTAGTTTTTCGCTGTACGCTTCTAAGCAGATCACGTGTTTTGCCTTTTAACTGTGCTGATTATTCCTAAAAAATGTTTCAATATTTGGGTATCCCAGGTCTCGCCAATCTTTCAGCTTCTTCACCGCATCACTGATCAGGGCAATCACAGTATCTTTCTCATCCCTCGCGAATGTTGATTCGGGCCAGATTGAATTCAGGGTATGTTTAATGGATGTACTTCTATCAAGAATCGATGAATCCAGCGAAGCCAGGGCAGCGGCAGCTCCGAAGGCATAACGATGTGGCTTAACACCTTGGGTAAGTGCAAGGCGTATTGTACCAATCAAGCGGTCACTCCATCCCAATTTGCGATGTGTATCGCGCGTTACACGTTCGATCGCATCCATTAAATATGGATTCATCATCCTCTCAAGCAGCCCAATAGCATATTGATTGTATCCACCTGGCGTGAAAAGCTGGTCGATAGGGCCGTATTTTCGAATTAAGCTCTGGCCAGATTCCTGAATAAATGCCGCGCGCAAGAAAGGGACCATGCCCGGAGTCCCCCGCAGGTCGGTAACGTGTTGGATACCTATTAATTTCCCGATGTATCCAGCCAGTGCATGGGTGGCGTTATGACCGTAGAGCTTGGCTTCTTCAAAGGGGATCAAATCATCTTTCTCTTCAAAAACAGCGATACCTCGACGGAATGACTCGGTAAATTGGATCCTGGAGATAAAAATCTTGCGGAAAGACTCAACCAAAAAAGCACGTGAAAGACCCGGCGTGATAGTTTCCAATCCGCGCTCATCGATCTCTTCTGGATCAGAGACAACCTGGCTCATCTTCCCAATCACAGTATTGAGAAATTGAACACGAGAATGAACCGCTTCTCGCATTTCTTGCGGAACTTGCGTAAATACATGTTTTTCAAGAATTTCGGCCGCCTGGTTGTGATTCTCAGCTGTATAAACAACCGTGCGTGGTCCGTCAATTTCNACTTTTTTACACAGGCCAGCAGCAAGTATACGATGAAGACTGTCCGGTCTTTCTGAAGAATAAGATTCCACACTGGGAACAGCTGTAGCAATCTCTTCAGCTTCCGCGATGGCATCTATGAGATACTGGCGGCCTGGTGCCGTTGTTGGATCTTCAATCTCTATCGAATCAATCCTGTCCCTTTCAACGTGGTCGTGATAAGCAATATTGACACAACAGCGCCCTCCCGCACTGCGTACGGCAGAAACCACATGAGGCATGATTTCAGCAACCACAAGCCGGCGGAATTTACCTGATTGAAAAGCTTCGTGTAGAAATAAGCCGCTCTGAATAGCACCAAATCCAAACCCTACAAAAGTTCGTGTTTTGGTTAAATCCATTGTTTAATCTTGACCTGCATTCATTGAATAATTTTAATCTTCATTCAATTGATAAGGCGATAGCTTAGCAAATTTGGTTGACTATCTTTAACATAAGGGGAAATATCAAGCGCGCGTCATCCATGATCGATATTCATCCTTTTGATGCCATGTTAATTCATAACCCGTTCGAGTTATCGCGAATTCACCGCCCCATCAAGTGGTTCAGGATCAGCCAATCCAATTCTTCATAATCACAGGCAGCGATCAAATCGTCAACGGCTTTACGATCCAATGAACGCGACAGCTCAACCATACGCAGAAACAACTGGATGCTGTTGCGTAAATGTTTCACAGCAATATCAGCCGGCTGCGTGCGTATAGCTTTGACATCCATACCAATGGTGCCAACTTCCCAGAATCGATTCTCGTCCAATACACGTACCTGGTGGAAGGCACGGCGTAAGTTCACAGACCCGAACGAACGATCCTGGTCATACTTAAGCCCATTCTGGTCGTTAAGGTGGACACTCCATAATTTATTAAAAGTCATCGCAAAACCAATCTCGTCTGCTGGATCTAAGCCAGCCAGAATAGAATGCGCGGACTCCATAAGCACGCCAACGCGCGACGGGTCATTGGCTTGAAAACCCAATGCTAGCGCATGGCCCATTGTTGGAAGAAATGCCAAATCCATTGGCTCGTTTGGTTTAGGTTCGATGGCAACGCGCAGCTTTGGAGCATAATCCAGTATCAAGTTAACGGCTTCAAGCAGCTGCTGTGTAGCGCGAACAATATCTTTTGCTTCACGCATATAGGTGCCTTCACGAGCCAGCCATAAAACCATCAAATCCGTATCTAGCTCGTTGGCAATATCCGCTGCCTTCTTAGAGCGATCAATGGCATAAGCTCGAGCTTTGGGGTCATTCGCGGTATACGCGCCATCCAACGTCATGGGATGTTCCCATAAACGCGGGGCAACAAATTCAGCGGCTAAACCCTGATCCGACAGTTTGCGCCGTAAATCCTGTGCCTGTTTGCTAATTTGAGATGGCGAGAGTTTATCTAAGTTCGGTACAGCGTCATCATCATGGAATTGAACTTCGTCATAGCCAAGTTCTTTATACATTTCTAGCTTATCGTCAAAGCTCAACGTTGGGCGAACTGGTGGGCCGAACGGATCTGCACCTTCATGAATGTTCCAGGGACCAAAAGAGAATTTGTAACCATATTTTTTCATGTTTCCTCCATTTTTATTATTTTTTTATTATCATAAGGTCCAAGCCATAATTGCGTACTTGAATCTAATTGCCAACCAGGTTCATCACAACTCAATGGATCGGTTTTTCATAAAGAATAAAAAACCGTCTTTCACGGAAGCGGTTACATATTCATAATGACTATCATTTAGCGTCATGATGGAGACTACATCTGCACTATCACTGTGTGAAGATTTCACCTCAAGTAATCCCATATCACTCTTCCTTTTTATTCATTCTGATTTAAATAATCTCTAATAGTCTGCACTACTAGTATATGGTCTTCTTCCTGAGTAAGCCCGGAAACCGTAATTGTGCCTATGACTCCGCTGCCTTTAATAATTATGGGAAAACATCCTCCATGTGGAGCATATTCACTCTCAGACAACAAATACATTTCTTCTATACGCTTTTTATGGCTTTTTAAAAACTGGCCCATATAATAAGAGCTATGTCCGAATCGGTAGACCAGGCGAATTTTTCGCTTGATCCACTCATCATTATCCGCTGAAGCCCCGGGTCGGCTGGCATGGAAAAGCTGGCGCTCACCGCAAGTGATATCGATAGTAATGGGAAGATTTTTATTTATGGAATCTTTTACTAGTTGACTGCCTATTTGCCAAGCGGTGTCTTCATTAAAACTGGTAAATTGAAGCTGTTCCTCTTCACTAAGAAGTTTTTTAATCATTTCATTCATTCGACCTCCTTATGCTGTAAGTTATCTCAACACTTAAGACTATACATCACTTTCATAAAAAGAGTCTTTCCATTCTTATTGTTAATAAAATTGGACACCGATGATCAATCGCGGATTATAAATCGTTGTGGTTGCAAAGATTTTTAGGCATTCAAAAACAAACGTTACATTAAATATATATGCTAACTGCATTTCAGACTTGCGGTACAAAGCAGCTAAATTTATGGGAGAGATCGCAACTCCAATTGTTTTGATATTGAAAAATCCCAAATTCATTCTCAAAAAATAGATAAAAAGATCATTAATTGCATCTAAGAAAACGTCCGTCAAATATTTTTAAATAAATGAATCCCTTCATTAATGTTATTTACAGTAATCTTATACCTATACATCTAACCATGCTCAGCCCGAATTTATACTTACCGGGCAGGTCTTCTTATGAGTTGCATCAAGTTTGGAGGCTTGACAATTTCACTCTAATAAAGGAATATTGAAGTTCATTATTAGACCGTGGAAAGATTTCATTATTCCTAAATAACTTAATAAAATTAATTTACCACTCAGGTGCTAATTCTATGAAAAATAATGAGAATATTAATACTTTTCAGGACATATTTATTTGCCTTGCCACAATATTGATATCCATCAGCCTGTTTGTAATTGTTCTACGCATTGGTATTCCTCAAAATATCGGGGAATTCTTCAATAATAATTTCTTTATATTGATAATTTCCATAATTGCTTTTTATTTATGCACCCAGGTTAAAAAAGCAAAAACTTTCATCTCATTGTTAGTTATTCTTCTGCTTTTTGCCATCCCCCTCTCATATTACTGGGAGACCGGAATTTCTACACAGAAGATAGTTGGTGGTTTGATCCCTCACCGCGATAGTATGTACTATTATCTGGATGCACGAAACGTATTAAACGGAAAGCTCATTAATTCGCTAATAGGCAGCCGTCCGATATTCTCCGGGTTTTTAGCACCATTGATTGCATTAACCCGAGATGATATTCAAACAACATTGATGATCCTGGTTTCATTATGTGCAATCTCTTTTTATTTTCTATTTAACGAGGCACAGGTAGAATTTGGCCCTTTACCAGCTACATTATTAATGGCTGGAGTGTATAGTTTCTATGCACGGTTCATACCCCATCTCGTTTCTGAGCAATTAGGTATGATATTGTCATTGACTGGTTGGGCTTTATTACTCTTTGGGATACGCCGAGTAAACAAAATATTTCTGGTACTGGGAATTCTGATAATCACTCTGGCTTTGAATGCACGTGTAGGAGCCATGTTTGTACTACCTGCTCTAGCGGTTTTTTCAGGGTTTGCATTTAGGAAAAAGCGATTCTCGTTTACAGATTTCGCGTGGGCAGCCGCTGCTATTTTGCTGGGTTTCTTGATCAATTATCTGGTATTCCAGCTGCTCTTAGATCCCGGAGTAATGCCTTATTCTTCTTTTGCTGATGCCCTTTATGGCCAAACCAAGGGCGGGGCTGGATGGACTAGTAGCCGGGAAGATTTTCCCGGAATATATGATTCATATGAGATCCTCCATCTGGCTTTTATGAATATCAAACGCTATCCTCTGGGATTAGTGATTGGCACATTTAAAGCATTTCGCGATTTCTTTACACCGGGGATAGATAATGCTTTTGTTTTCATTACCGGTTACGGAAACTCGTTCATTGTTTACCTGCTATGGGCAGTGACTTGGTTTTTTACCAGCTACGAATTAGTTCGCTCTTTTAAAAATATTAAAAATCCGTATCAACAATTTGAATTACTGGTGTTTGCGGGCGTTTTACTTTCAGTGCCATTTGCGCCACCCCGTGATTCAAGCTCAATGCGTACATATGCGGCTACGATCCCGTTCTTAATGCTTTTACCTGTTGCGGGTTTAGCTCATTTGCTGGATAAAATGGATGTATCAAAATATTTTAATAAAAACAAAGCACATACCTCATGTCCAAATTCAATGCTGGCATATTCAATAATTCTGATTTCTGTCATTACACTTACACCAATTATCATCAAGTTATTTGTCAAACCTATATCTTATTTGAATAATGAATGCACAACGGGACAAACCTCGGCGGTCTTTCATTTGAATAAGGGTTCTTATATTACTCTTATTCCAGATGGCAGTGCACCTTGCGCAGGCACCCCGGATATCTGCTTTTCCAAATTCGTTAGTAATGTCAGTGTTGGAATTAAGGAATTGTACGATGCCGTTTTAGAGACAACCCAAACATCAAAAGAGGTAGTGATATTTTCTGCCGTCAATGATTTGGTTTCTGGAAAATATTATTATGTCTTATTGGATCAAAAAAAGTTGCCTGACATAAATGCTGATTTTCAAACCATTTCGGCATGTCTGACGGAAATCAATTCCCATGAGTTTCTATTTTCAGCCACAACCATAAATAATGCGGATATCATTATTAATCAAAAATAGAAAAAGGCAAGATTTGTTTACACAACATAAATGAATCCCGCACAGTACCTAAGGGGATAAAATCAGAAACTCTTTGAATAAACAAAACATGACACACCGGGGCTTTCTACCTGCGACTGGGAAAGTCCTTGAAAAGGAAATTTACTGATTAAGAGTCAATTACCGATTTTTTTTCATGCTCCAATGAATAACTGTTAATTACAGATATTATTCCTTATTAGAAAAATCCCTGTCAGGCTCAAAATGCCAGGGTAATGAGTTCACTTTCTGTACAGCTGGTTTTTCACCTCCGGGCTTATGCACATGCATCATATGGCACTTTCTTGTTACCTCCAATACCCACATCATGTGCAATAATATATGACTCCATGAGAATTCTCTTTGGTTAATTCCTTAATTCAATATTCCACATATTGATTCGGAAAAGTTGCTAATTCACTAAATATCATAATCGCTGGGCGCAACCCAATCCCAAAACGCGTGGCTCTACATCGGTACAGATCCAATAGCATTTCAACACTGCGCACTTCTGTTAGCGTCAATACGGTATGAAGGTGGGTTGAACGCTTAGCAGTGATTAGTTAGGTTTGCAGGTCGAGTTCTTTATGTAAACATTGCGATAAAGGAAAATCAAGCGCTAAGCGTCTTGATTCTATGTGGATGCAGATACTTTCCTTTCGGAGGCAAGGTATTTAAGAAACTCCTGAACTTCTTTTTCTCCCATATCTTTGGGATGGTTTTTTGTGAAAGAGGATATAACGCCTAACCCAATCGATATAAGATTGTTCCGTTCGATAGGCATAATGCTTGAGACGTATAGCATCGCGTACCTAGCCGAAAAGTTTATTTGGTTTTTGTGCCATAGGTTAACTTCCGACACTTTTTCATGATATATTTTTCAGCATATTAACCGATTTTTTATCTTAGGCAACCTAAAAATACTTAATCGTCAGTAACCCATAAGTTCTGAAGGTCTAAGGCGTCATAATCACAATCTGGGCGGTCTACAAGGTTAGCGAGAAAAATATGGAATTGATAATTCTTAACGAAAAGAACATAAAAATTGCCGAGACTAAATCAAACGAAATTGTTATCAACTCACCTCAAGATGCTTTGGATCTAATGGCAGATGCAGGTAATTATGGGGCTAGAAGCATAATATTGAGAGAAAAGAATTTTGCTCCTGAATTTTTTGATCTTAGTACGAAAATAGCTGGGGAAATATTACAGAAGTTTTCAAATTACAGGGTAAAAATGGCAATCGTTGGCGAATTTGAGAAATATAAAAGTAAAAGTCTGAAAGCGTTTATCGGAGAAAGTAATAAAGGGAACCTCATATTCTTCGTTCCAGATAGAAAAACAGCCATATCAAAAATCATCGGTTAGGTAAAGATAATAGAGATAGAAATAAAAAGCATATTTCCTGAGCCAATTCGAAACTTACCCAGGGCAGACATTCCATTGAAAGGTCTTGTTGCTTACCTTTCACAAGCGAAAGAACATCAAATTCTATTTGCGGTAATTACACTAGATTCACTCCCAAATAAGTGACGCACCAGGGAATCGAACCTGCGACCAAAGAAGTCCCCGGAGGGGAAACCCACTGATTAAGAGTCAGTTGCTGATTACTTTTTATACTCCAATAAATCACGGTAAGCTCAAGACCCCAGGGTTATTGCTTCCATCCCTAACCCCGCATAAAAAAAGCACCTTTTCAGGCGCATTTGATATACAAAAGGTAGCGGGGCGTGGACTATAGTACCCTTTGGGTGTTCGAACCAGGGACCTCCGGGTTATGAGCCCTCTTCTAATATCGCTGACTTTTGATCTCCAGGCTGCTTCATCAGCTCAACCTTGCGGTTTGCGGTTTCTCTGAGCCTGGTGATATCGAGAAATCTAACATTACACTCAATTTCATTTAGATCACTAATTTATAATCATATGCTCTTTGTGTTCATCATTCCCACACATTATCAACAGTATTGAATCACTTCTTCATTGGGAATAGCTTTTTAATAATTCCCCCGCGTCTAACCTACGGTCAGATTTAGCGCATCTCCTGGCCACCAGTTACATTTATTGCTTGGCCGGTCATATACCTGGATTGGTCGGAAGCTAGAAATATCAGCACATTACAAACATCTTCATATGTGCATCCGCGTTTCATGGGCACCTGGTCTATGTAAGACTGGCGTACTTCCTCCTCACTGATACACCGTGTACGGGCATATTGTTTGTAAAGAGAATCAACCCACAGCGGTGAGTCAAGCAGATTGCCAGGACAGATGGTATTTACCCGAACACCGAACTCGGCCAGTTCTAATGCAATTGCCTGGGTCAATCCTATTCCTCCAAACTTAGATGCGGAATAGGCGGAATTTTTATAGCTGCCTTTCTTGCCGGATTTCGAGTTTATCTGTATGATGGCGCCGTTTTTCTTGGGCTTCATCACACGTGCAGCATGCTTGGCACACAGGAAATATCCGTACAAGTTAACTTCTATCACNTTCATCCATTTCTCAGCGGGGAAATCTTCAACTGCTTGTGCTATGCAAATGCCGGCATTTGGAACCATGATATCGAGTTTTCCATAGCAGTTAACCGTTTTATCAATCATTTCCACAACATCTTGTTCATTAGTAACGTCGACGACAATCCCTATTGCATCACCACCAAACTGCTTCGCAATTTTATGAACAGTTGAGTCAACACCTTCCTTATTGATGTCAGCTACAACGACCTTGCACCCTTCCTGCGAGAGGCGCAGACAGATTGCTTCACCCAAACCCTGCGCACCTCCAGTTACGATAGCGGATTTACCTTCCAACAATTGTTTCATTTTTATTAGGTTAGAATTACTTATCCCATTCAGTGAATGGAGTAGGGGCGGGAGGTGATTTCCTCCCGCCCTGTTGCATTGACCTAGATCTTTAGGTTTTTTAAAAAATATCCGCCCATTCTTCAATGTTGTCTTGGTCAAAGACCATAGGGTCGCCCTGATATACAATCAGATTGCCATCACCAGTATCAACAACAGCTTTTTCACCCATTCTTCCCGCTGTGAAAGTCTCACCGTCTCCTGGTGTGATAGTTCCTTCAGCAAGCACTTTACCTAAGTAAACTGCGAGGTAACCTTGATCAATTGGACTCCAAAGTGCCATCCCTATGCACTCGCCATCAACAATGTATTCTTTCATTTCACTTGGCAAGCCAAGCCCTGCCACAAGAACTTCACCGTCAGACCTTCATCTTTAACAAACTTGCTTGCGGCTACAATACCTACAGACGTTGGTGAGATGAAACCTTTCAAGTCTGGATATTGTTTATATGCAGATTGCGCCAGGTTATAGCTCAACTGGTAGTCATCATCACCATACAACGTATCAACAACTTCCATGCCAGAGTATTTATCTTCTGCTAATTCCTCATTGGAGTATTGGATCCATAGGTTTGAGTTTGCATTGACCGAAGCAGAACTCAGGAATGCTACTTGACCTTCATAGTCAAGCGCTTCACCAAGCAACTGAACTTGTATCCTGCCTAGTTGTTCAGGGCTGGCAGCATCCGAGTGAACCTGACGCCCTTCAACTGCAACGGGTGAATCCCATGAATAAAAGGCGATTCCCGCATCCATCGCTTTTTGCCCTACAGGGACAACCGCGTTTGGATCAATGGCGGCAATTCCAATCGCATCCACACCTTGGGCAATCAATGAATCAACGATCTCTACTTGACCTGCCGCATCCATTGATGCAGGCGCAGTGAAGATTAATTCAATACCCAATTCTTCAGCAGCTTCTATTGCACCGATGCCCACAACCTCAAAATACGGGTTGCCTTCCTGCATATGCACAATCGCTATGGTTAAAGGTTCTTCCGCCGCGGGTTCTTCTGCTGCGGGTTCTTCTGCTGCGGGTTCTTCTGCTGGTGCTTCCTCAGCGGGTGCGGCTGGCGCTGCTGGAGAGCAGCTCACGGCTAAACTAATGACTAACAGCAGATTTAATAGATAAAAAACTTTCTTACGCATCGTTCCTCCTTGATTATTTTTGATATATTGATCTTCAACAATAAACGAGATTTAATTGTCTTATTATTT
>JGI24724J26744_10003498_pt1 | contig 10167 bp, 13 predicted proteins | sample Cruoilmetagenom7_FD_26744 | JGI IMG/M metagenome (IMG submission 26744)
AGTCCTGCCACCCCTGCCATAACGGGAGGAGGTGTTTACCATGAGCAGCCAGAATTCGAAAGGAAACGATTGGGTATGGGTGACCCATTTCTTGGGGATCTTCTTTGCCGTTATGTGTATGGGCCTTGTTATATATTGTGTGGTTGGTGTAGACAACATAGATGTAGCCAAGGCTACGATGGGTTTCTCCTCGGCTATTCTTGGTGTAATTCTCGGATTCTACTTCAATAGAGAGCGACTGACCAAGGAGAGTAAGGAGAAGGATTACTTCAGCTCAGAAGCTCTAGATATATATTCGCGCTACGTGAAGCTGCAGGCTATCGTAGATGTCGTGCACCAGGAAATTGAGGAAGAACCAGAGGAGTAATGATATGAAGAAGGAAAAGAGAGAAAGGATACTTAACCAACTCCGCAAGGCGGAAAAAATCCACCAAGAGGTAGAGGCTGTCAAAAATCGCCCCAAACCATAACCTTTTCGCCGAGGTGGTGGAATAGGTAGACACGCCATCTTGAGGGGGTGGTGGGCGTAAGCCCGTAGGAGTTCAAATCTCCTCCTCGGCACCAAAATTAGGTTGACATCTCAAATAAAGGTGGTGAGTTCAAATCTCGTCTCCCGCTCTATAGAAATCAGGGCCCCACGAAAAGCGATGATTTCCACACATGAGATGGCGGCGTAGCCAAGAGGTTAAGGCGGGGGTCTGCAAAACCCTTATTCAGCGGTTCGAATCCGCTCGCCGCCTCCATTTTAGCCTGCCCCTGTAGCTCAGGTGGATAGAGCACCAGCCTCCGGAGCTGGGTGCGGGCGTTCGAGTCGCCCCAGGGGCACTGAGGAGGTTTTATCAACATGGCTGATCAGACTATTGAAATCCGCTGGCATGGGCGCGGGGGGCAGGGAACGGTGACCGCATCAAAACTCCTCGCCGAAGCAGCTATGGAGGAGGGGAAGTATTTCCAGGGAATGCCTGACTATGGCGCCGAGCGCATGGGGGCACCTATTCGAGCTTATACCCGCATTAGCTCCACCCCAATTAAGCCTTACTGCCAGGTCACTGAACCCGATGTAGCGGTGGTGCTTGATGCTACCCTCCTCGACATCGTCGATGTGACCGAAGGATTGAAACAAGAGGGAATGTTGCTAGTTAACTCTGCTACCTCCCCAGACCAGGTGCGCTCGCAAACTGGCTATAAAGGGAAAGTGTATACTATCGATGCCACAAGCATTGCCATAGAAGCCCTGGGGAGGAATATCCCTAATGTCCCTATGCTTGGCAGTTTAGCCAAGGTAACTGGAATGGTGAGCAAAGAGAGCCTCATCCACGAGCTGAGGACTAGATTAGGCGCTACTATGAAGCAAGAGATTGTGGAGGCAAATGTCCTGGCCTTCGAGAGAGGCTATGATGGCACTAAAGCAACTTAAGAGCTCTTCACGGCTGATGAATGGAGGGGAATATTGGCTCAGAAAGGTTGGAAGGAAATATCCCTTGCAGGTCTAGTAGCTGACCCTGGTAATTCGGTGGCATATGAGACGGGAACTTGGCGTGCCTTTCGGCCTGTTATCGACTTCGACAAGTGCACTCATTGCATGTTCTGTTGGATTTATTGCCCCGATGGAACTATAATGGTCGAGGATAGCAAAGTACTAGGTGTTGATTTGAAGCACTGCAAGGGCTGCGGCATTTGTGCCACTGAGTGCCCCAGAAAGGCTATCATTATGGTGGAGGAGGCTAAAGCTCAACGGGGGTGATCTGATGCAGGAGACTCAATATGTGAAAGGCAAGTTCGTCGCTCTTGAAGGCGATCGTGTGGTGGCTGAGGTGATGCGCCAGATAAATCCTGATGTGGTGGCTGCTTATCCCATAACCCCCCAGACTGAGGTGGTGCAGACCTTCAGCGAGTTTGTTGCCGATGGGCGAGTGGATACTGAATTTATTGCCGTAGAGAGTGAACATGCTGCCATGAGTGCTTGTATCGGCGCCTCCGCCGCGGGGGCTAGAGCTCTCACAGCGACATGTGGGGCGGGTTTAGCTCTTATGTGGGAAATGCTATGGTGCGCCTCAGGGCTGCGTTGTCCTATCGCCATGGCGGTGGTTAATCGCTCCCTCTCAGCACCGTTAAATATCCTCACCGACCAAACCGATATGATGGGGGCTCGGGATACTGGCTGGATCCAGATTTATGCTGAAAACCATCAGGAGGTATATGATAATGCTATCCAGGCGGTGCGCATCGCTGAGCACCCCGATGTTGTGCTGCCAGTGATGCATGGGCTGGCTGGATTTGTCCTTGGTCATACCTTGGGCCGGGTTGAGATGTTGCCTGATGAGGTGGTTAAGGAATTTGTCGGCAGCTATAAGCCGCGATATTCACTTTTGGATATAGAGCATCCCACCACCTTCGGTGCTTACGATCATTGGGACTACTTCTTTGAGCACAAGCGCCAGCAATGGGAAGGGATGAACTGTGCTCTGAAGGTTATTGCCGAGGTAGGGGAGGAGTATGGCAAGCTCACCGGCCGGCACTATGGCTTAGTTGAGCCCTACATGCTGGAGGATGCCGAGGTAGCTATTGTTATCATTGGGTCGGCGGCTGGTGCGGTTAGGGTTGCCGCCGAGCAGATGCGTGCTCAAGGGGTCAAAGCGGGAATGCTCAAAATTCGCTGCTTTCGCCCTTTCCCCCCCAGTGCAGTTGCCGGGGCTCTTAAAGATAAAAAGGCGATAGCAGTAATGGATCGCTCTAGCTGCTTCGGGGCTGAAGGTAATCCTGTTTTCATTGAGGTTTGCTCCTCCCTTTTCCAGCGGGGAATAAGAGCAAAAGTAGTCGACTATACCTATGGCCTGGGAGGCCGTGACACTGTCCCCAGTGAGTTTTGTCAAGTCTACCGGGATCTCCTTCAGGTCATACAGACTGGGGTCACGGAGCCGGTCTTTAGATACCTTGGACTGAGGGATTTTTAAGGAGGTCTCTGGTGACAATAAAGCTAAAAGATATTTGTAATCAACAGGATCGGCTAGCACCGGGGCACCGTGCTTGCACTGGCTGCAGTGAGACGACTATCGTACGCCAAGTGCTTCAGGCCATAAATGGCCCTGTAGTAGTAGCTACTCCTACCGGCTGTTTGGAGATCATAACCTCGCCTTATCCTTTCACCTCGTGGAGAGTCCCCTGGATTCATGTTGCCTTCGAAAGTGTAGCCTCTGTATTGGCTGGCATTGAAACCGCCAACCGCTCCCTAGTAAAACAGGGGAAGATAAAGGATCAAGATATCCACTTTGTTGCCTTTGCCGGGGATGGTGCTACTTACGATATCGGTCTCCAATTCATAAGTGGGGCTATAGAGCGAGGTCATAAGTTTCTCTATATTTGCCTTAATAATGAAGCCTATATGAATACCGGAATCCAACGCAGCAGCGCTACTCCTCAGGGTGCGTGGACAACCACCTCACCGGTAGGCAAGGTTCTCCCCGGCAAAACACAGCCCCGCAAGGATCTCACTGCTATAATAGCTGCCCACAATATCCCCTATGTAGCTCAGGCAGCACCCCATGCCTGGCGCGACCTGATGACCAAGGTTCAGAAGGCAGTTGCTGCCGATGGCCCCTCGTTCATTAATGTCCTCAGCCCCTGCCCCCGAGGTTGGCGATACGAACCCAATGAGACGATTGCTATATCACGGCTAGCTGCTGATAGTTGTGCTTGGCCCCTTTATGAGGTTGATCATGGAAGCTGTAGATTAAATTATAAGCCCTCTCAAAGATCGCCGCTTATTGATTGGCTCAAATCTCAAGGGAGGTTTGGCCACCTTTTGCGGCCGGAGAATAAGCCATTAGTCGATGAATTGGAGAACTGGGTAGCCGATGAGTGGGCTCGTCTGGTGAAACGGTGCCAGTGAACTTTACATAAAAATCGAAGGATTTATTCGGGAGGCATTTCTTATTCTCTTTGAATGGCGGGGTGTAGCGCAGGGGGAGCGCGCATGGTTTGGGACCATGAGGTCGGAGGTTCAAATCCTCTCACCCCGACCAGATATTTGGATAGGGTGGTCTGAGAGGGCGGTACTCCCACGATAAAAGCTACTTTCGCCGGTGCTATCTCTAATCACCTCCATTATCCGCTTACCTCACCAGACTATTTCTCTGCTTTTTCCAATTCCTTCCGCTTAACTTCAGTTAAATCTACCTGGTAGAAATCGCTGCCTTCACCCGGCAGGATCATGAATAGTTTCGAGGTGTAGTCTAGACAGACATTTGCCTCCTCTACCTGTACCTCGAGCAGATGTCCACCAGCATTGCGATCTTCGGTTATGAAGTGAAGGTGGAATCCAGGGATATTTACCCCCCCAGCAACATAAGGGGGAGAGCGGAAGCCCACTATCGTGCCTTTCACATCGTTAAATTCAAAAATGGGCTGGTTCTTGGTAACTTCTACCAGCGGCGGATAGGGTTTCGTTTGCCTGGGCACGCTTCTTGTTTTCACATAACTGAAGGTGCCGCTGATCTTGATGGCGTAGAAGATATTTTCCGTCGGGATCAGACAATCGATGAACTCCTGTATATCGGCGTAATCCATCCCTTCAGATAGTTTTGCTTCTTTGTCGACATCAAAGAAAGTCACACAGGCGAAAGGTGTCTTCACGGAACCTTCAACCTCATAGGCCACCCCATCAGCCTTTACTTGGTAGAAGTCCCCGTTCAGAGCTATCATTTCTCCATCTAAACCATCGAAAGTGCCGATGCCAAAGTCGCCATATTCTTTTAAGTCGCTGTAGGGAATAACCCCGTCATAAACTCCATCGAGCAGGGCACCAACGGTGGAAATCTGCGTTAATGTCTCTTGATACTCAGAACTGCTAGAGACACCGTCGGATTCTCCCCTTCTTGAACAGCCGATGGCAGTGGCGGAAACCAGAAGAACGAGGCAGATTATTATAGAATATATCCTTTTCCCCAAACTCATCTCCTTATAGAATCCCTGGTAAACAACACTGCTGAAGATTTTATACCAATTACCGCCTTATCCTTCTAAGGCCCTCCTCTTGAAGATCAGCCTTATGGGAAGAGGGTAAAGATACCAGCCTTCATAATCTTGAGATCCACAATAGCCACAGTAGCTTTGCCACTGATCCAGCCGCCACATTCCCCAGGGTTAATTACCAGGGACCATCCTCCTTGGATGTCGACCTCGTGTGTATGGCCATAGGTAATGAGATCATATTTTCTGCTATCGATTAGTGCCTCCAAAAACTTGGGCTGGTGCATCAACACAATCCTTTTGCCCTCAAGGTTCATCTCGTGATAGTCCTCGTAGAGTTCGCCAATCCCTTCAAACCTCCTGGTTAGTAAAAGCTTATCCCCATCGTTATTCCCAAATACACCGATAAGCTTCATGTTCAAACTTTTGAATTCACTAGCTGTAAATGGGGACACAAAGTCCCCGGCATGCAATACCAGATCCACATTTTCACGATTGAATAACTCTACAGCCTTGGCAATCAGCGGCATATTATCATGGCTATCGGCTATGATCCCGAGTTTCAATCCTCTACCTCCCCATAACGAAACCCCATGAACCTATCTAAGGTGCTTTGTAAAAAGGTTAGCGTAGATACCTTATTCGAACTCCATTCTAGGTCATTACCACCTCCTTTGCAACTGTTTGTTGGTTCCCCGATGAAGGGGATAACTTGGGCGAGGGCATAAAATGTACTTCATGGGGCTACCTCCCAAGCCATGCCGAGGTGTTTCTCAACAAAATGAATTTTTAAGACCGCTGGTAGTGGGAAAAGGCAATGGCAGCATAGTGGATTCGGTAGTTTCTAAGTGCTGTATCTATCTCGTTCAGTTCCTTGCTTACCCGGCCTACCAGCGCAAAGCGCGGTTACCTGGGACAGCTTGAGAATCCGATTCGCTAGAGGGCTCAAGCAGCATATTGAGCTCAGGTTAGACCGTTCCCGAAGTGAAGACTAAAACTACCCCCAAAATGGTTCTCTCCAAAACTGCACATATCACAGTAGTTACAGTTGACTTTATACATAGGGCGTGCTATCCTTACTTCAGTCGAGTAACCTCTCCACAAAGGGCTTAAAGAGGGGCGAAGTTTGATTCGCATCCCTTTGTTACTTTGCAACCCGGGAATTTGCCATGCAGGTAGGACAGGAGCGGCATCACCTTCACCTCCAAGTGGGACTTTGAAGTGCTGGAAACCATTCGCCAGCATATGGGAGATAACCTAGAGAGCAAGAAGCTGCGTTTATGCAGCTAATAGCGAGAGAAGGAGGAACAATGAACATCTATGTGGGTAGCCTATCATACGAAGTCACCGAGCAGGACCTCCAAACAGCATTTGAACCCTTTGGGAAGGTGGACTCGGTAAGTCTCATCAAGGATCGTGACACAGGCAGCTCCAAGGGTTTTGCCTTTGTCGATATGCCCTCAAATTCTGAGGCGCAGGCCGCCATTGCTGGCCTGAACGGGAAAGAGTTGAAGGGACGAACGTTATCTGTAAACCAGGCCAGGGGACGCACTGACAGGCCCGGAGGTGGGCGAGGACAAAGCTATGGCGGCGACCGGGGGGGCTACGGTGGTGGGAGGGGGAGGCGCTACTAGGTAGAATAACCTCCCGGAGGCACCCTCAGCTTCACAATCTCTTCAGTAGCAATGATCAGCTTCGCTTTGGGGGGATTCTCTGTTTTCAAACACCCTGGAGCAGACAACGGTGGTAAGACTTTATGGTATACGCAATCCTCGCCAAGAATATCGCAGTCATTTACAGCGGATGGCTGCCTGCCTCTAGTTGACTCAGAAGACCAGCTTGAATTCCCGGTCATCTATACCGGCGCCGGGGGGTAATGCCGTTACCCACTCAGATCTGGAGGGCAATAACAAGATCCTGCCTTCTGCAGCCAAGGAGGGCCCCCTGCAAATGCCATATCCGCTCTTGACGATAAAATCATAGCTGTTATTGATGAGAGAGGAAGGCACCTATGCTTTTAGGCAACTTGCGAAAAGATATCTGCCAATATTCTCAGAAGATGTTAATAGACAAGCTGGTGGTAGGGCCCTTTGGCAATATTTCGGCCCGTGAGGGCGATATGATAACCATCACCCCATCCGGTATGGACTATGAGGATTTGGAACCCGAGGACATCGTTGTGCTTGATCTCGGGGGTAGAAGTATCGAAGGAGATCTTAAGCCCTCTTCAGAGCTTGCCATGCATACCTATATCTATGAGGCCAGACCTGATATTCAGGCAATCGTTCACACCCACTCCACTTATGCTACGGCGTTGGCCTGTTTGGGTAGAGGAATCCCTGTATTTCATTATGTCGTTGTTCTTCTGGGCGGGGCTGTCCCTTTAGCCCGTTATGCTACCTATGGCACAAAGGCCTTGGCAGAGAATGTCCTCAATGCTCTAGGCAAGACTCATAAGGTAGCGATTCTTGAAAACCATGGTGCCATTGCAGTTGATAAAACTGTTAAGGAAGCATACCAGAGTGCGGTGGTTTTGGAACATGTAGCTGAGATATATCTGAAGGCACAGGCGATAGGCGAGCCCACCATTCTTTCGCCACATCAAATTGAGGAGGTCAAAAGGCAATTTAAGAGCTACGGGCAGGCGAAGCCAAAAAGCTGACGCTGATTGCATTACCATGGCTAACATTCAAGAGATAGGGGTAAAAGTATCATTGCTGGAGAGAGGAGTAAATGAAGAGAAGATAGGAGCGAGCCGATGGCGTGGGCAAAGGTCACGGGATTGATTAGGGTTTCAGATAGAAGTATGGCCTTAATAGACCTCATAGAGCAAAGGAGCCAATATCGGTCGCTTTACTTCATGGATTACCTGGTGAGGAGCCCCAACCTGGAGTTGATTAAGGTTAAACGGGTTGGGTTGAAGTCTGCGGAATGCTGTGATTTTGCATCCTCCCAGAGTGGCCTTATCGATTTACCCGAGCTTGCCTCTAGCTAACCTCTCAGCCCAATCGCCGACGATGGGTAATTTGTAGGACTTATCCTGATAGGCTCTAATCATCAAGATGATCCATAGTACCAGACTCAAAAGGCCAATGAGCAGACCTGTCACCCCCCCTATAAAGGGTATCGGCTCTAAAATAGAGCTGATAATAGTAAGTCCCCCGAAGGTAATGATAGATTGCCAGGCATGAAAGCGAACAAATTGGCTTTTCCTCTCGATTAGCACGAAAACCAAGCCGCTGACCCATCCTAGCACATAGCATAGAAGTCCAGCGATATTCGACTGAAGCCTAGTGCTAGTTCCCGTCTCTTTGGCTTGTGGAGTAGTAGGGCTGAGAGGCCCCCCGCAATTCTGACAGAAGTTGGCATCCTCAGCATTCCGAAATCCACAATCGGGACAGATCATTTCTTAGACTCTCCTTCCTAAATATTTATCGATTAGGCAGCTCAAATTCGCTATCAAAGGATAGCAGATTTGATTGCCCATCTTTGAACTTCACCAATACAACCATGCCATCGGCACCCAGTGCCTCAATCTTTTAGGGATAAAAAGTCTTGTTTGATAGATACAAGTACAACTTTACGGGGAAGTTGACATAATAATGCTTCGCCGACATTCACTTTCCCGTCCTTGAATCCCCTTTACAGGTTTTAACTGAAGTCACATCTATTGAAAACCTGAAAGAATTCACCTTAGATCTTAGCAGAAGCCTATCACATTCTTATTGAGAAGGCAAACTCCACTTCTGATAGCCTTTTGTAGCCCGCAGAGGACTGTAAGGCAATTGTTGCTGCTTGACTTGGTGTCTATTGGCTGCTATCCTTTGCTGAGAAAAGGAAAGCGGGAGTAACTCAGTCGGTAGAGTCCCTGCCTTCCAAGCAGGTGGTCGAGGGTTCGAGTCCCTTCTCCCGCTCCATATAAAGCTTCAGAATCCCGCTCAGTACTTTGTTGTTGGTTATTAATCCCCTCTTTTTGCTTAACACTTTTGCTTAACACTCCAGCTAGCTTATCGCTAGCTGGTCTCTTACCATCTTGCTGATAACAATTCAGCTTCTCAAGCAAGCTGGCTGGCGCAGGACGCTTACCATGCTTAACTTGTGAAAGGTAGCTTGCTGAGACTCCTAACTCCTTAGCCAATCGCCGTAAAGATTTCTGCTTTATCTTCTTTTGCCTCCTGCTAGTTTCTTAATAAGCCTATTGTAGGCCATCTGAGGACCCCTCGAAGTAGTATATTTGTGTTCTGGGTGATTCTCATTCCACTCATTCCTTATCGAATCCCCAAAGGCGCATTTGCCTGACTTTCGACAACAGATGAGGATGATATGGACATCAATAACCATATCATTATTGCAACTTACATGAATTCAGGACGTATTTCTTGGAATGGTATATGCGTTGAATGAAGATGATTCTTCTGAACATATGCTAGGGGGCCGCATACGATGCCGGTAAGATTACGATGGTGATGCATCAAGGTTACGCAAATCCATCCCAGCTTCACTATGAGGTGCTCCAGCTTCAAGTGTTATAAAACGGCTTCCTTATCAGCTTGACAGGGACGCTTTGGCAACCTATTATGACTTCAGGCAAACACCCCTCAAGCTTGTTCGAGGGCAGGTGTTGTGGAATGCCATCTTTCTCAGCTATAGCTCAGCTTCGTCTGCTGTTAAACTCGGGACCATGGGCAATAAAAGGAGGCGAAATGAAGAAAGGATTAAGGAAAATTGGATTGGGTCTTGTGGCAGTGGGGCTCTCCATTGTGCTTTTACTTATAGGTGCTATCCCGGTATGTGAGGCAGGGAGAGATGAGAAGGTGGTAGGGGTAGGCCTCTACGCGTACTGGACGGGCCCATTAGCCTCTAGTGGTGCGTCAATAAATCCATCAACTATCGATTATGCGAGGTTGTTAAACGAGCGGGGCGGACTTGATGGCGTTCGGATATAGGTAAAATGGGAGGATACCAGGGTAGAGCCGGGGAGGACTCTTATGGCTCATAAGAGATTCAAGCAGGAGGGAAGGGTTCTGGAGGTATCTCAGGCTACCCTTACCAGCGAAACTATAGCCCCATTCAGCAAAAGGGACGAAATACCAGTGGTATATATAGGCGATATGACTGACCTGATGATAACTAGGCCTATCAGGTGGCAGTTTGCCCGTGGCCCAGGGTTTCCCAATTATGGAATAAGCGCTTGTGAGT
>JGI24724J26744_10003499_pt1 | contig 10167 bp, 9 predicted proteins | sample Cruoilmetagenom7_FD_26744 | JGI IMG/M metagenome (IMG submission 26744)
AGTTGTTTGCAGGCGCGATGATCCTGTATCCACGATGGTACGATCCGCTGCGTGATCGGTTGTGCGAACTCGAAGAGGTCATCGACCAGTTTGAAGCTCGCCTCCGCGCGTTCCGTGAGGACCGTGGCGGCTATGTTGCGCGCGGGATGCGGCTGTGGAAACGCTCGGCAATTCAAGCATTTTACGGCAGGGAAACCGCGACGGTCTTTGCGGCTGCGACACCAAAATCCCGGNANCAAGACCGCAAAACCATCGGCTGGGCCTCGGCTATGCCGCCGGAATTCGATGGTTTGCGGATCGAAGACGGCTTTTTGCGGTCGCGGGGTCTGGGCGCGGATCTGGTGCCCCCCCTGTCCTTGGTGCGTGATGATCTGGGCATCTATTACGACCCGACCGGGCCAAGCCGGCTGGAAACCCTGATCGCAGCGTCACCACCGCCNGGGGCCATGGCGCGGGCGGACCGGTTGCGGTCGATGATCCTGTCGTCGGGCGTGACGAAATACAATCTCGACGGCGGCGACGACCGGCTGCAAGCAACCGTTGAAACCTTGCGGCAGGAAAACCCGCAAGCGCCGGTGATCTTGGTGCCCGGACAGGTCGAGGATGACGCCTCAATCCGGTTGGGAACCGACCGGATCAAGACCAACCGCGCCCTGCTGATGGCCGTTCGTGCAGCGCGACCGGACGCCGTGATCCTGTATAAACCGCACCCGGATGTCGAGGCAGGCTTGCGGCCCGGCCGCATCAAAGATGCGGCGGACATGGCCGATTTGGTACTGGAGAAAACGGGTGCCGCGGCGGCGCTTGATCTGGTGGATCAGGTCTGGACAATGACCTCGGGCATAGGGTTCGAGGCTTTGCTGCGTGGCCTTCCTGTGACCTGTCTGGGTACACCGTTCTATGCGGGCTGGGGGCTGACCGATGATCGCGGCGCGGTGCCCGAGCGTCGGCGAAAGCTGCGCCCCCCCTATGATCCGGACATTCGGGATCTGGACCGCTTGGTGTATGCCGTGTTGATTGCCTATCCGCGCTATCTTGATCCGATCACCAAAACGCCTTGTCCCGTCGAATTGGTTGTCGAAAGACTGGCATCAGGGCGCGTCTTGAACAGCAGTATCAGCCTGAAATTGCTGGCGAAATTGCAAGGAATGCTGGCTGGATACGCGTGGATCTGGCGCTGAATCCAGCTGATTACAGCTGGTCGCGCGGCACCGGAACCAAGCCGAGCTGCTGCGCCGCCTGCAAGGACAAGATCGCACTGTCGAGGCCCTGTGGCGCTTGAAACCGGCGAACCGCGTCGGCGGTCTCGGTGTCGAAATCACCCGTCACAACACCGGAGTACAAACCACGCGCCGTCAACGCCCGCTGCAAGGAGGCGTGGAAATCACCCTCCATCTGTGTGGGGCATGGTACGGAAAACAGGCGATCCTCGGCCGGACGCACCTGCCGCTCGCGGGCCTCGCGGGCACCATCAGCGTCGGTCTCGACAAATACGGTTTCGGTCAGCGCCGGCACACGGTCCGTGGCCCAGCAGGCATCCCCGGATGCCGTGTTCAATGGCGTCACCGCCGCCTCGGCGCGACGCACCTCGGGCTCGGCGGTGCCGGTCTGGCAACCGGCCAGCAAAGCCACAGAACACATCAGAATGGTCAAACGGATCATCAAAAGCCCCGACCGCCGATTCGGCAGATTGTTTCTAGTCTCGGGTCCATGTTTGACCGCCAATCAGGGCGTTTTGCGGGCAGTATCGCGACGCGGACACGGCACCTTCGGACCCTTTTGGCGGCAATTCAGTCCGAATATGGCGCTGGGCGTGGCTGGCTCTGGTAAAAGCACGGAGATTCACCTATGTCCAAAGGCGAAATTTGACGCATCACGAGGCACTCATGGTCAAGATTACGTACATCGAATTCAGCGGCACCGAGCATGTCGTAGACGTGGCCCCCGGCTTGACGGTCATGGAAGGCGCACGCGACAACGGCATCTCGGGCATTGAGGCCGATTGCGGCGGCGCATGTGCCTGCTCGACGTGCCACGTTTATGTCGATGACGCTTGGGTCGAAAAGCTGCCCGCCAAAGACCCGATGGAAGAGGACATGCTGGATTTCGCCTACGAGCCTGATCCCGCAAAGTCGCGCCTGACCTGCCAGGTGAAAGTGACCGACGAACTGGACGGTTTGGTTGTGCGCATGCCAGAACGCCAGATCTGACCCAATGGGTGTTCCGGTTCGTCGCCAGTTTCAGATTTGGGGGGGCTTTGCGGCCCTCCTGATCTTGTTGTTATGGCTGCTTGGCGACGTCTTGATGCCGTTCATACTGGGTCTGGCGGTCGCCTATTTTCTGGATCCCGTGGCGGACCGGTTGGAAAAACTGGGCCTGAGCCGGGCCTTGGCGACGGTCACGATCTCTGTGTTTGCCCTGCTGTCCGTCGTGCTGCTGGGCCTTCTGGTGGTGCCGCTTCTGGTCGAGCAAACCCAAGCCCTGATCGCCATCGCACCGGACCTGACATCGCAGATCACCACCTTTTTAACCGAGCGTTTTCCGTCCCTTATGGACGCCGAATCGACAATCCGCCAATCCATTGACAGCTTGGGCGCAGCGGTTCAGTCGCGCGGCGGCGAGTTGGTCAATGCTGTAATCGGCTCGGCGGCGTCGGTCCTCAATATCGTGATGCTGATTGTCGTAGTCCCCGTCGTGGCATTCTACATGCTGCTGGATTGGGACCCGATGGTTGCCCGCATTGATGCACTTTTGCCGCGTGAATACGCGCCGGTCATCCGCGATGTGTCGCGCGATATCAACGACACCGTGTCTTCCTATATCCGCGGCATGGGCAGTGTCTGCCTGTCGATGGGTGCGTTCTATGCCGTCGCACTGATGCTAGCGGGCCTGCAATTCGGTTTGGTGGTTGGCGCTTTTGCAGGCTTGGTCACGTTTATCCCCTATGTCGGCGCGGTTCTGGGCGGCATTCTGGCGGTCGGTCTGGCGCTCTATCAGTTCTGGGGCGACTGGGTGTCGATCGGTTTGGTCGCCGCGATTTTTGTCGCCGGCCAGATGATCGAGGGCAACGTGCTGACGCCGCGTCTTGTCGGGCGGTCGGTCGGTTTGCATCCGGTGTGGCTGTTGCTGGCGCTGGCGGTCTTTGGCTCTCTGTTCGGATTTGTCGGCATGCTGGTCGCCGTTCCGGTTGCGGCGGCGATCGGCGTGGTGCTCCGCCGTGCCACCCGGGCCTATAAGGACAGTGCGCTGTATCAGGACGCCAGCGCGGACGAACCGGACTGAGCGATGAGCGACCGGACCCGCGCTGAACAAATTCCCTTTGCATTACCAGTTGATCCGGCGCTTGGCCGAGAGGATTTTCTGCGGGCCGGGTCGAATGCGCTGGCCTTGGCGGCGGTTGAATCCTCCAACGGCCTGCCCGCCGGCATTATGGTGCTGATCGGTCCCGAAGGGTCGGGCAAAACCCATCTCGCACATGTCTGGATGCAGCGCACGCAGGCGCGCTGGCAGGTCGCGGGGCGGCTGGCCGATGATCTCGCGGATATTGTGGCCGATGACACCGGCCTGACCGTGGTGATTGATGATGCCGACCGGATCGCCGGCACCCCCGCCGAAGAGGCGCTTTTCCATGTGATCAACCATCTCCGCGGGCGCGGGCAGCTATTGCTGACGTCACGCAGGCCGGTGCGTGACTGGGGGGTTGTACTGCCCGATCTGATGTCGCGCTTGTCGGCAGCGGCGCATGTGGCACTGGCCGAACCTGACGAGGCTCTGTTGGGGGCGGTTCTGGTCAAACTGTTCAATGACCGGCAATTGCGCGTGCAGCCTGCGTTGATCGATTATCTGCTGGGCCGGATGGAGCGCTCGCTGGCGGCGGCCGGGGCGATTGTTGCCCGGCTGGACGCCCGCGCCCTGAAGCTTGGCCGCCCGATTACACGGGCTTTGGCACAAGAGCTGCTGGCCGAAAGCCCCGAAGGCCCGAACGCCGCGCAGTAGGGCCATGTCGCAAGACGCTATTGCGCCCGCTTTGACTTGAATCATAGCCAGAAATAGCGCGACGATGTCTGCATGGCTGCGTCGGCAAAATCCGGCTGGAATGCGGCTCGACCGGCAGATGGTTTCCGTACGGCTCTTGCTGACACTTGAAACCAACATTTGCGCGGAGGTTCTGTGTCCATCGCACAGGTCGGAAAGTTGCCGCATCACACCGCCAAGTGATGATTACACTACGATAAATCCCTGTTAAGATAGCGCCATGATAACTGATTTTCTCCATGCCCCCGTGGCCGCCCCGATGGACCCGCCTGACGGGTTCGATCCGACCTCGCCCGACCGGTTTTTCAACCGCGAATTGTCTTGGATTGCGTTCAACTGGCGCGTGCTCGACGAGGCCTCTAATCCGCGTGTGCCTTTGCTGGAGCGTGTGCGCTTTCTGTCGATTTCCGCCACCAACCTCGATGAATTCTACACCGTGCGCGTGGCCGGTTTGCGCGAATTGTACCGGTCGGGCAACTCACGACCCTCGATTGACGGAAAGCTGCCGCTGGAGCAACTGACGCAAATCAACGAACAGGCCCGGCGCTTGATGGCGGTGCAGCAATCGACGTTCATCGACCTGCGTACCGCGATGGAGCAGGACAATATCTTTATCCTCGACCGGCATGCGCTGACCGTCGAGGACAAGCTGTTCCTGAACGAATATTTTCTGGCCAATGTGTTCCCGATGCTGTCGCCCCTGGCGATTGACCCGGCGCACCCTTTCCCGTTCATCCCGAACGCGGGATTTAGCCTGGCGTTGCAGATCGAGCGTCGCGCTGACGGGTTTCGACGCAACGCCTTGTTGCCGGTGCCGCAGCAGATTGACCGCTTTATCCCCCTGCCCGCCACCGGCGGCGCGGTGCGTTTTCTACCGCTCGAGGAACTGTTGTTGGACCAGCTTCAGGCGCTGTTCCCCGGCTATTCCATGCGGAACTCCTGCGCGTTTCGCGTGCTGCGCGATTCGGATATGGAGGTCGAGGAAGAAGCCGAAGACCTCGTGCGCGAATTCGAAGTCGCCCTCAAACGCCGCCGCCGGGGCGAAGTGATCCGCCTGAAACTGACCACCGATGCCAAGCCCGAATTGCGCGCCCTGATCATGGACGAGCTGGAGGTCACCGAAGACGAAGTGATCGAGGTCGAGGGCCTCTTGGGCATGGCCGACCTCAAGGAATTGGTGGTCGATGCGCGTCGTGATCTGCAATGGCCCCCATTCACGCCACGCGTGCCCGAACGCGTGCAGGACCACGACGGCGATATGTTCGCGGCAATCCGCCAAAAGGACATGCTGCTACACCACCCCTATGAAACCTTTGATATGGTTGTCAGATATCTGGAACAGGCGGCGCGTGACCCGAATGTTCTGGCGATCAAACAGACGCTGTATCGCACCAGCCGCGACAGCCCGATTGTCGCGGCGCTGTGCGAAGCCGCCGAGGCCGGCAAATCCGTCACCGCTTTTGTCGAACTGAAAGCCCGCTTTGATGAGGCCGCGAACATCCGCCAGTCGCGGCGGCTGGAACGCGCTGGTGCGCATGTCGTGTACGGGTTTGTCAATTTCAAAACCCACGCGAAGATCAGCGCCGTGGTGCGCCGCGAGGGCGACAAACTGGTCACCTATACGCATTATGGCACCGGCAACTATCACCCAATTACCGCGCGGATTTACACCGATCTCAGCTTTTTCACCTGCAAACCCGCCGAGGGGCGCGATGCGGCGCGGGTTTTCAACTATCTATCGGGCTACGCCGAGCCTGTCGGCCTTGAAAACCTGTCGATTTCGCCCCTGACGATGAAAGACAAGCTGATCGACCTGATTGGTGTCGAGGCCGATCACGCCCGCGCCGGTCGCCCCGCAGCGATATGGGCCAAGATGAATTCGGTGGTCGAACCCGATGTGATCGACGCCCTCTATGCCGCGTCGCAGGCCGGGGTGCAGATCTCGCTGGTGATCCGTGGCATTTGCGGCCTCAGGCCCGGCATAAAGGGATTGTCGGACAATATCCGCGTGAAATCCGTCGTCGGCCGGTTCCTCGAGCATTCGCGTATCGTGTGTTTCGGGTCAGGCCACGGCTTGCCATCGAACGAGGCGCGGGTTTTCATGTCCTCGGCCGACTGGATGGGCCGCAACCTGTTGCGCCGTGTCGAAACGCTGGTCGAGATCAACAACCTGACCGTCAAAGCACAGATCGTGCAGCAGATCATGGCCGCCAACCTGTATGACACCGCGCAAAGCTGGGTGCTGGATGGCATGGGCAACTATGTGCGCACCCTGCCCGAACTGGGCAGCGAGGCGGATCGTCAGTTGTTCAATTGCCACCGTTTCTTCATGGAAAACCCGTCGCTGTCAGGGCGCGGATCGGCTGGCGCGTTGGATGTGCCGAAACTGGCGCATGCGCCGGACTAACCGCGCGTCGACGGTTGACGCCGGAACGCGGCGCGGCCTAGATGAACAAAGCTGAACACCACAAGGGGCAACTCGTGGAAACTCAAAGCGTGCCGGTAACGGCTGGAGCCCTGATACGGGGGTATTTTCAACGCCCTTTGTTCGACACAGAGACCATTCGCGGCCTGCAACGTGTCGGTGTGATTGACGTCGGGTCGAACTCGGTTCGGATGGTGGTGTTTGACGGTGCGGCACGCTCGCCCGCCTATTACTTCAACGAGAAAATCCTGTGCGGGTTGGGCCGTGACATCACGCAAACCGGCCTGCTCAATGTGCAAGGTCGCGCCCGCGCTTTGGCCGCGATCAACCGTTTCGCAATTCTGGCCAAGGACATGCATCTGACCAGTCTGACGATGGTTGCCACCGCCGCCGTNCGCGAGGCCCGCGATGGCAAGGATTTCAAGGCCGAGGTCGAAGCNACNAGNGGCCTCGAGATGCGCATTATCGAGGGCACCGAAGAGGCNCGTTTGTCGGCGCAGGGTGTCTTGCTGGGCTGGCCCGGAGCGCGCGGGTTGATGTGCGATATCGGCGGCTCGTCGATGGAACTGGCCGAGGTTGGCGACAACACTGTCGGCCGGCGCGTCAGTTCAGCGCTGGGACCGTTCCGGCTGCAGCAGGTCAAGGGCGGCAAAAAGGGCCTGCGGGCGCATATTTCCGCCACGCTGAAAGAGCTTAAGGCCGAGGTTGGCAGCGATCACAAGGTTCTCTATCTGGTCGGCGGTTCGTGGCGGGCCTTTGCCCGACTGGATATGGAGCGGCGCGGCTACCCGCTGACGGTGCAACATGAATACGCGCTGACGACCAAGTCAATTCGCAAGACAATCGACTGGATCCAGGAAAGCGATCTGAAGAAACTGCGCGAACGCACCGGAATTTCCGCCGAGCGTTTGGCGCTGGTGCCGCTGGCGACCGAAGTCTTGCGCAAATTGCTGCATGTTTTCAAACCCAAAAAGATATATATCTCCAGCTTTGGGATCCGCGAAGGCATCCTGTTCGAGCAAATGCCCGACGATCTTCGCGCCGCCGACCCATTGATCGAAGCTTCGCGCCACCAGGAAAAGGCCAGCGCCCGTGCGCCCGGTTTTGGCCTCCAGTTGTTTGACTTTCTGATGCCGCTCTACCGGAACGTTCCCCCAGAGCGTCTGCGCCTGATACAAGCCGCCTGCTTGTTGCACGATGTGAACTGGCGCGCGCATCCTGACTACCGCCCCGAAAGCTGCTTTGATACCGCCACCCGCGCCAATCTGGGCGGGCTGGATCATCAGGGCCGGATCTATCTGGGGTTGGCACTGATGCATCGCTATAAAAACAGCGGCGCCAATAGCCGGATGGCCCCCCTGTTGACCCTATTGTCCGAGGATGACACCCGTCAGGCGATCATCTTGGGCCGCGCGATGCGTTTCGGCTCGATGTTCTCGTTCGACGGGCCGAATGCGGCGGGCAAGCTGCGCTATTTCCCCAAACGCAAGGTGCTGGAGTTGATCCTGCAACCTGACCGCAAGGCCCTGTTTGGCGAGGTCGCCGAGCAACGGTTCCAGTCATTGGCGAAAACGATGGGCGTCACGACCAGCCTCAAGGTCGCCCGCCCTCAGAGCTCCAAAGGATCCAGGACCGGCGCTTCATCCTCAGAAGGCGCGTCTTCCGGTGACGGCGCTTCTGGCAGGTCCTCGACCTGACGCCGCCGGATCAGGATGTCGCCATTCGGCAGAACCTCGGGCGCATGCCATCCCGAGAGATCACCCAGCAATTCGGTCAACTGCCCGAAATAGGGGTCGATCCGGCCCAGTAATTCACCAAACAACTGGCCGAAATCAGTGTCCTCATCCGCTGCACCCTGCGCGGATGCCGATGTGACAAAAGTCAGGGAAAACGTCAAAGCTATCAAAAGACTACGCATATCAATTCCTTAGGCAGCGGCGCGTTGCTGAACCTCGTCCCACGCAAGGTTCAACGCCTTCAAACGGTCTTCAGCCAGACGCACCGCCTCTTCGGGCACACCGCGCGCCCGCATTGCATCGGGATGGGTTTCGCGCACCATCCGGCGAAATGCCGCCCGCGCCTGATCCAACGTCGCATCCTGCGGCAGCTCCAGCAGGTCAAACGGATCAGGATCAGCGCCCGGAACAAATTGCACCATCATCGACCGGAAACACGGCTCGCCGAGGCCAAAAACCTCGGCCACACGCCGCAAGAAAGCCTCCTCGGCGGGATGGAACGCCCCATCGGCCATGGCGATATGGAACAACCCTTCCATCAGGTCACGCAACACCGGATCGCGCGGCGGAAACAAGGCGGCGATCTTGCGGGCATAGGACTCGAAGCCTGCCACATCCTGCCGCGCCAAGTTGAAAACCCGCGCGGCATGTTTCTCGTCAGCCGCTGACAAGGTAAACACCGAGCGGAACATCGTCACTTCATCGCGCGTCACGGTGCCGTCGGCTTTGGCCAGTTTGGCACCCAGTGCAATCACGCCGATGGTAAAGGCGACGCTGCGCTCGGGTGAACTGCGCAGCCGGTCAAACACCGCCGCCAGCGATTCGCCGGCGCGAAGGGCCTCAAGGGCATCGGTGATCCGTGACCAGACTGACATGCCGCCACTTTACGCCCTGTCGGGCGAATTGCCCATGCGTGCCTCATAACATTTTGTGCATCAGAACAAGATCGTGGAATTGGCCGAACTTCCACCCCGCATCCGGGACGCGCCCGACCTGAGCATACCCCAACGCCAGATGAAAGGCGGTGGCACCTGGGTTTGACCCACTGACCGCGCCGATCAGGCAGCGATGCCCAGCGCGGCGTGCGTGATCTTCAAGCGCCGACATCAGGCCACGGCCAACTCCACGCCGCCTTGCGGTCGGCGCAAGAATGACTGTGTGTTCCTGGCTCTTGGCATATCCCGGACCCGCCCGAAACGCACCATAGGTGGCAAACCCCTGCACGCCTACCGCAGCTTCTGCCACCAGAAACCCGGCACCCTGTGCCTGACGTTGCCGGATCAGCGCCAGAACATCATCCACAGTTTTTTCGACGCTGGTGAATGTGATAACTGTGTCGCGGATCACCGGGTTCCACAGCGCAGCAAGCGCCNGNGCNTCNGCTTCGCTCGCGGCGCGGATCATCCAATCACCTGTTTGCCCTGCGGCGTGTCGAACACCGCCTGCAACCCGGCGACCGGCCCGACAACGCATTGCACAGGCAGGTCGCTACCAAAAGGAGCCAAGGCCCGGCGCAAATCCGCGGCCTGCGGATGGGTCAGGGTCAACCCCCGCAACCGCACCCCGCGATCGGGCAACCGCGCCGCCGGATGCGCCGCCCCCTGCCACGCGATCAACGCTGGAAACACCCCCGAAAACGGCAAAACCCCGTCTGCCGGCACCGCCATTTGCCAGCGCAAATCCCCACGGCTCAGGGCAACCGCCCGCCCGGCTCCCACCGGTGCCTGCACCAATGCCGCGTCCAAATCGTCAACCCCCACAATCCAAGCGCACAGCCTCGGCAACCCTGAGAAATCGTCCAACCCGAACCAGCGTGGATGACTTGGTACGGGCGCCTCCGGATCAATCGCTATCACCTCAAGATACGCCTCCGGACCAAGCGATAACAACCGGTTATGCGTGCCCATCAAAGGATGCTCGCCACCGGCCTCCAACGTCACACCAAACAACCGCTCGACAAATTCGCACCCC
>JGI24724J26744_10003502_pt1 | contig 10165 bp, 7 predicted proteins | sample Cruoilmetagenom7_FD_26744 | JGI IMG/M metagenome (IMG submission 26744)
TCTTCTAATATTAGTTGTATAATCCTTACTAGTCTACCTTCTTCCTGTTCAAAGGTTTTGATGTGTGTAAAATATTTTGTGAATTGTGAATGTAAGGGTAGCGCACATTAATAAGTGTTGAAAAAGCGGATATTAGGTTTATTCTTTATAAGAAGTTAATAGATGTAGGAGGCCCAGATGAATAAGGTTTTTGTTTTATTATTGTTTTTTGTTATATATATCAATTGTGTCTCTGCAATAGGCGCTGAAATTATAAAAGAGGATTTTTTAACAAAGGGATATGGTAGAGAATACTGGAAAAAGATAGAAGAAAAAATAAGGCCCTATAAGAAAATAAAATTTCTGAAGGTTAACGGAAGTGATATCCCAATAATTGAGTTTAAAACTGAATATACGAAGTATAGTGAAGGTACAAAAAAGGTAGCATCAAACAATAGAAAAAATTTTGTTATGTCATTAAGCGGTGGCGTCAATGTTAAAAAAATAAAAACATGTTTAGAATCGATACTAAGTAAGGGAGCTAATGATTTTACTTTTCTGAGGAATTTGTCTTTGATACGATTTTCTTCTGACAGTGGAAAGTTGATTTCGCTAATAAAAAATATTTCCTCTATTACTAAAATAAATTATGTTGAAGAGTTGGTCTCAAAAGATCTTTTTTATGATATTCCTGTTGGAGGAAACCATGAAAAATCTTTATCAGATAAATCAATAAGTTCTTATGAAGCAAACATTTATAAACCTTCCGATCCTCTCTTTTTTGACCAATGGAGTTTATATAATGATATAAACAGCAACACTGATATAGGTTATTTGGGCTATCGTAAATATGTCGAGGAGAATAACTATAAATATCCTTATGAAGAAAAACCTGTGGTTGCAATAGTAGATATTGGGATTTATTATGATATGCCGGAGTTAGAANATAGTGTTTGGATAAATGAAGGGGAAATCCCTAATAATGGAAAAGACGATGACAATAATGGGTATATTGATGATTACAAAGGTGTGGATGTAGGACATCCTGAATGTACCTTGGATGAGTGTATAGATTTATATAAAGAAACTCATGGAACTGCAATGTATAGTATTATAGCTTCTGAAACAGACAATGACATCTATATGTCCGGGATTTTGCCGGAGGATATAAAGGTTCTTCTGATATCTGCAAGCGGTAATTATGATAATATTGATAAATATTTAGAAGCATATGATTATGTATTAGAGATGAAAAAGAGAGGCGTTAATATTGTGGGTGTGAATATGTCCTTTGGAGCACCTCCATTTATACAGGCTGAGTATGACATAATAAAATTGATGAGAGATCAAGATATAGTAATTATGGCTGCAGCGGGCAATGAAGGTTATAATTTGCAAACTATACCAAACTATCCTGCAAGCTATGATCTGGATAATATCATTGCTGTGGGATCAGTAAATATGCGGGGAAATAAAAGTCCTAATTCAAATTATGGCAAAGACACTGATGTGTATATGCCGGGGGATAGAATTTTACAGCAGGATTATCCAGAAGCCATTTTGCCTCATTATATAACAGGTTCCGGTACGTCTCAAGCATCTGCAATTATGACAGGGGTATTTGGTGTTGCTGCGTATCTATATCCGGAATGTTCTGCTATGGAGTTAAAAGATTTCATTCTCACAAAAAGTGTTGAGAAAGTAGGAACATATACTGAGAAGAGACTATTTTTGAGGGGTAATACATATGAACTTTATATGTCAAAGTTAAGCTCAATTGACGGGGTGGGTTTAATCGAAAATGGCAAACCTCATAATGATATTTGTAGGTAAAAGAGATATAACAATTTGGGGGGTAATCAACATCATTTAAAAAGATTCGTAAAAATATATTTTTTGTTTTATTTTAGCGATTGCCTGGTATATATTTAATAACTGTATATTACATCAATTATTGCATAAGAATAATTTCAGGGTGTAAAAATGGGTAAAACAGTATTTATCACAGGAGCATCATCAGGTTTTGGCAAAGCATGTGTATCGATTTTTGCAAAAAATAACTGGGATCTTCTTTTATCAGCCAGAAGAGTAGATCGTTTAAAAGATCTACAGGATGAATTTGGACAGATAACCAATGTTCATATTATGCCCCTTGATATAAGAATAAAGGAAGATGTTCATAATGCTATTCTAAACGTGCCTGAAGAATTTAAGGGAATTGACCTTTTGATTAACAATGCAGGGCTTGCCTTAGGTCTTGAGCCTGCTTATAAATCTGATATAGAAGATTGGGAGATAATGGTTGATACAAATATTAAGGGATTGATGTACTGCACCCGTTTTATTTTGCCTAATATGATGAAAAGAAATAAGGGGTATATTATTAATGTTGGCTCAGTAGCAGGAAACTGGCCATACCCTGGGGGGAATGTTTATGGAGCTACCAAAGCTTTTGTAAAGCAATTTTCATTAAATTTAAGGGCAGATGTGTCAGGCACAAAGATCAGAATTACAAATATTGAACCGGGTCTCGCTGAAACTGAATTTTCAATTATTCGTTATAAGGGAGATGTTGAACAAGCAAACAGTGTTTATGAAGGGACCAAGCCTCTTACAGCTGACGATATTGCAGACATCGTTTTTTGGGTGGCTAATTCACCGGAGCATATTAATATAAATAGAATAGAAGTAATGCCCGTTTGCCAATCATGGGGACCGTTCTCTGTGGAGAAAGACAGTGATGAATGAACTACATTAATACTTCTATCTTTGATTTATTTAAAATAGGGCCTGGCCCATCCAGCTCTCATACAATTGGCCCTATGAAGGCTGCGCTCTCTTTTTATAAAAGCATAAATAAATTATCTGAAAACCTGCTATCTAAGGCTAATTCTATTGATGTGTATTTATATGGATCTCTAAGTGCAACAGGCAAAGGACATGGTACTGATAAAGCTATTGTAGCCGGTCTTTTAGGGAATCTTCCAGCTTCTTGTGACATAGATTTTCTAAGCTCCATTTTTTCAAAAAATGAGGATATCTATATTATAAATGCTAGTAAAGTAAAATTAATATTCAGTAAAAGAAATATTCATTTTGGCGATCTAAAGCACCGTTTCCCTTACCAAAATACTCTTGTATTTCAGTTAAAATCTAACTCTGATATTTTATTTGAGGATATCTACTATTCGACTGGGGGAGGTTTTATAATAAGGGAAGGAGACCAGCAAACTTTGAAGTATAAACCTATATTTGAATATAGCAATATGAATGAGTTAAAAGATCTTGTTATAAAAAATAAATTATCTATAAAAGATATAATGTTGAGTAATGAAATTGCTCTGTCTGGGTTATCAGAAAGAGAGATTGATAAAAAACTTGAAAATATTTTAAATGTTATGGAAAAGGCCGTTGTTGCTGGTTTGGAAGCAAAGGGGGTTTTGCCTGGTCCAATAAAACTTAGAAGAAAGGCATATGACTTCTATTTACATACAAAAAAAATAAAAGATGAACCGGATAGATTTCTTATATGCTTAAATTCTTATGCTATTGCTGTATCAGAAGAAAATGCAGATGGACACATGGTTGTAACAGCCCCTACATCTGGGGCATGTGGTATAATTCCAGCTTTGATATACTTACTAAGGCATAACCTTTTTGTTGATATAGGTAAGATTAAACATGGTTTGATAGTTGCGGCTGCTATCGGTATGATTGCTAAACACAATGCAAGTATATCAGGTGCTGAGGTAGGTTGCCAGGGGGAGGTTGGTGTAGCTTCATCAATGGGGGCGGCATTGTTATCAGAAGCCTTTGGTAAAAATATAGAAATAATAGAGAATGCAGCTGAGGTTGCTCTTGAACATCATCTTGGTTTAACATGTGATCCTATTAGGGGATATGTTCAGATCCCCTGTATAGAACGCAATGCTGTTGGAGCAGTCAAGGCGTATAATGCGTATTTACTAGCATCTTATGGTGATTACCATAAACAAAAGATAGGCTTTGATGAGGTTGTAATGGCTATGCTGAAAACAGGTAAGGATATGCAGAAAAAATATAAAGAAACTGCAAAAGGCGGTCTTGCTGTTTGTTCTATCAACTGTTGATTTATATTTTTTTATAATTTCAGGAAGAGAATAAAATATCAATAATAATGAAATATCATACAAGTAATTTTTTGTTTATTATTTTTGATTGTACTAATATAAAACATGTGTAGGGTGAAATGGGAAAAAGAATACAGAATTTTTTAAGGAATTTAAAAAAACACTATGATATATTATCAATCGCCAATCGCTTAATTCTCATTATTTTGGGTTCCGTAATAGCCGCAGTTGGTTTTAGTTTATTTCAAGTCCCATTTACTCTTGCCGCAGGAGGAGTAAGCGGCATTGGTATCATAGTTAATCATTTTAGTGGACTGCCTATAGGAATAACAATTTTACTATTAAATATTCCTCTTTTGATTATAGGTTTTTATAAACTTGGAAGATGGTATTTTGTTTTTTCTACCGTTATTTCTGTTATAATATTTTCTGTTGCCACAGATATATGTATCAACTTTTTTTTGCCTATTCTAAAGGGGCATCCAATAACTGATGATATGCTGCTCAGCGCTATATATGCAGGTCTTATCGGTGGTGTTGGTGGAGGTATTATATTTAGGGCAGGGGGAACACTTGGAGGGACAAATATAATTGGCAAGCTTATTTATAAAAAATTTGGCATCCCTATGAGCCAGTGTTATCTTTTTAGCGATGGATTTGTAATATTATTTGCAGCATTTGTTTTTGGGTGGAATATCGCATTGCATGCTTTTTTAACAATATTCTTAATAGGTTTAGCAACAGACTACGTTTTCGAAGGCCCCAGTGTTATCAGAATTGGAACTGTTATAACCGATAAGCCGGATGAAATTACTCAAATACTTATGAAGATGTTGAACAAAGGGGTGAGTCGCTGGGAAATAGTAGGCGCTTATACCGGGAAAAAGCATCATATGATATATTGTGCTATATATAGATCCCAAGCTAATATGTTTAAACAGGTTATTGCAAAAACTGACCCAAAAGCTTTCGTAGTTATTGGAGAAGGGAGGCAAGCTTTGGGCGAGGGATTTATTCCTTGGGGAAAAATATCACAGACACAATAGAAATGTACTAACTATTGATATCGGATATCTAATTTTCTAAACTTATGCAATGTGTTTATAGCTATATTTATTTTAGGGCAATAGCCAGTAAAATAGGCTATTGCCCCAAAATTATAATTACTGAAAATAAACTACTTTAAGGATTCAACCGTAACATCTATATAATCCATAAGAAAATTAGTAGCTGGAAAGATTAATCTGAGCAAAGGTCTCATTGTAGATCCCATTAATGCCGGATAGGTTTTTGAGAGATAAGGACCAAAACCATTCACCCAGCTGCTTTCAGCTAAAGGTATTATTTTTAAAGATGTAGCTGCCATATTTGTAAATTCAGCCAGCTTAGGAGTTTGGATATCCATTATATTTTCAAGTACATTGGCATTTCGTGATAATGCCACATTTATATCATCAATCCATCTCCAGGTAATGCCTTCATCTTCTTTGTTAGCCTTGTCAAATGTCAAAAGGGCTGGATGATTTTCATCAATAACAATTGTATTTAAAGAGGGAACATTGATGGCGGGCATATGCGGGAAATCTGAATTAGAGATACTTACGCGAACCCTGTGTCCAGCCTTAAATATATTATCTGTAGGCCATAGTTCTACAACATACTGATAAAGATCTCCTTCTTTAATAAGTTTGTACTCCATACCATCTAGTCTGTAAAATGTATCAAAAGGTGTGTAAGCTGGATCAACCTTGTGTTCACTAACCTTAGCAGATTCATTGGGGTCATATTGTCTATGTGAAGCGGATAACCAACCGGAAGTGATATTTTTAGCGCGTCCATTGGGGAATACATCATTTAGTTCAGCAATCCACTGAACCTCTTTTCTGTCTGATATACTTGACTGAAGGTCATTGCCAGATTTGAAATAATCTATATAAAGTCCTAAGCCGTCAACTAATCTATCTAAATATTCCTTATCTTCATATTGTAACTCATTAAAAGTTGTTTTGGCCCAAAATGAGAGTGTTAGTGGACCAACTATCTCAAAATCATCCTGTAGAGTCTCCGTAGTAAAGGTTAATACTCCAACCTCATCAGATCTTTCATCCTCCCAGGGCAAAAGATGATCAATATCAAGCCCAAACATCAATTTAAACATTTGAGTAAGATATCCTACACCGCCCATAACCCACCTCTGAGACGAACGGGAAAGTATCCCATGTAATACGTCGGGATCATGTTCTAAAACAGGATCTATCAGGCTATAATCAATTTCGCCTTGGTTATAGGAGAGCGCATAGTTATTTGCTTCATTATCATTTGAAAACCAGTCTTCAGGTATTTTTGATGCCTTCGATTTAGAAAGATATAGTGAAGTTTTATCAACTCTGCTTGCGGGAAGCGGCCAGGATTTTTCTGCACGCCATTTATCTTCACCCATCACATAAAAATAAACAGGGAAGTCCTCCATAAAGGGATCTTCTACACCTCTTATCTTCCAGTCAAACCATCTTACTGCAAGGCTATTGGTAAATGGCGACATAGGGACCATAGGCATAACCCCAAGACCTGAAGCGCCATCCAGATGGTACCAGGGACCCATAATTAATCTTTTGTCTTCCTGAGCATGTTTGCTTAGGCCATATTGATAGTTGTTAAGCACCCCTTGAGTAAATAGATCAAACCATCCGCCTACTAAAAAGGCAGGAAGTTTAGAAGGGAGCACGTTATCCCCTTCAGGAAAACCCCATCCGTCTGCTGGTTTTACAGGCCAGTAGATCATCGGGGACTTTTTGTGATAGAATTCTCCTTCCATTTCTTTTTCATGCGTCAATATATTTCCATATGTTACAGGTAGAGCTCCTATATGTTCAACCATTGTATTAGCCACGTCTGGAGATAATAAATCAGGGAGAAGGTTATGATCACCCATGTAAGGTGGTAGAACTGCCAGTCCATCTGTGAGTGCTATCCATGCAACCATAAATTCCATGTCAAAAGTACCACCTTGCACAACAACACTTTTATAGGCATTATCCATAGCTACAACAGGAAATATAGCTTTTAAATGGGTGGGTTCTCCATTTGCATCTCTATCAATGAGACCGGAAGCAAAATATTGCGTTATACCCATGTAAGATGGTCCATACATACCAATTTTGCCATCTGACCATTTTTGCGATGGTATCCATTCGTCTATTATATATTTAAGATCATAGTGTTCTTCCAGACCAAGCATATGCCATATATCCCCAGATGAACCTGTTCCACGCAAATCGAATGCTAAAACATTGTAGCCATTCAATGCAAATGGCACATCAAGCAGTGGAGCCATAAATTCTCTCCTATATGCTATAGCAGTGACAATTGTAGGCAGTTTTCTATCTCCTGTATAAGGTCTTAAAAGAACTCCATAAAGTGTTACAGCGGGGATTATTTCACCGGACATTGTCTGTTGTTCCGGAATATTGATTTCTACATTTACATCCACATATGGGTTTGGTAACCCTTGCTCTTGCAATATTCCTTTAATGTGGTTGTCATATGTTCCAGAAACCTTATTGGCCTGACCGAGTGAAGAAAAACCCAATAGTAACAAAATAGGCAGTACAATCATAAAAAGCTTTTTCATAAAATATTCTCCTTTGTTTAAATGTTGATTTGATATTGTTATATCATACTTCTAACTTCTACATATGCAAAATAAAACTACGTTTGTCAAGAAATTATTTATGTTTTCAATGCTGCAATAGAAGGAACAAAAACCTACAAATTTTATTCAATGTATAATAGTTATTTAATTATAGCAATAGATTGGAGCTTTTTTTATTGCGCAAGAGTTCTTATATGAACGTAGAATACTTTTAAACGACTTTTTATATTGAATATATTATCAACATTATAAAGTAATATCTGCTTTTTATAATACAAAAGTCATTCTAAATAATTTGTATAGTTTCTATAAAATATCTACCCCGCAAAAGGTCTTTACAAATATCAGGCGCGCGCTGTTTTGATATGCTTGTTTCTTAATTGGCCACAGGCAGCATTGATATCAGAACCTAGTTCTTTTCGAATGGTTGTATTGATTTTATATCTATATATAAGAAGGCGTTTGAAATCATTAATTCTTTTACTGTCAGAAGGGCAATAATTATTTTCTATTACTTCATTCATTGGGATAAGATTAACGTGAACCAATTTTCCTTTAAGTTTCTCGCCCAATTTTTCAGCATGAGCCGTACTATCATTAGTCTCTTTTATCAATGCGTATTCAAAGGTAACCCTTCGCCTAGTTTTTTCAATATAATAGTCCACAGCTTTGAATAATTCATCCAGAGGATATTTTCTGGTAACCGGCATGATCCTCTCTCTTTCTCCTTCGAAAGGATTATGAAGGGAGATGGCAAGCGTAATCTTGAGATATTCGTCAGCAAGTTTATAAATTTTTGGTATTATTCCGCATGTTGAAAGTGTTATATTGCGCTGAGAAATATTTAAACCACCTTTTTCATTTACTAACCTGATAAATTTTAATGTTTCTTCAAAATTATCTAGTGGTTCCCCGCTTCCCATTAACACAACGTTGTTAATACGTTTGCCTGTGATATTTTGAGCTTCATAAATTTGCCCCATCATTTCACCGGAAGTTAAATTTCTATCGAAACCATTAATAGCGGATGCGCAAAAAGAACATTTCATTTTACAACCTGCTTGAGTTGAAATACAGATGCTATTGCCATATTTATATGACATAAATACAGATTCAACAATATTTTGACCATTAAGTTTATTTAGAAATTTAATTGTTTGATCATTTGATTCCAAACGTTCAATGATCTTTACATTATCAAGGAAAACTATATTGTTTAGTTTTTCCCTTAGATGTTTTGAAAGGTTTGTAATATCGTCAATCTTACTGACTCCTTTTGATACCCACGTATAAATCTGCTTAGCTCTATATGATTTTTCCCCTAAACTGATGATGAGTTTTTGCATTTCTTCGTAACTAAATGCTCTTAAATCTTGCATATTCTGTAACTCTTCCCTATTTTTAAGATTATTTATTCCCCGAACCATAATATTCATAAGATACAATATTTTCAAAAGACTTTCTGGGTCTGGGTTTTGGATTTTCTGAAGGATACCCTAATGTTACCATTGTGAGTATCAAAAGATGTTCAGGCAGATTTAATTCTTTTGATATCTCTTTATACAGTTCTAGATTACCCCCTGTTGCATTATTATAAAAACCTCCGATGATACAACTGCCAATATTTTCATGCTTAGCTTGTAATATCATATAAGATATTGCAAAAGATAATTGTTCATATTGTCTGGCAAGTAAGAATTTTTCCCCTCTAAGAGCAGGATTTATCACTGGATTGTCCAGATAATTATTTATGGCCGACTCATCTGTTTTCCTGCCCAAAATTTCCCAGAGGGGGATTATCTCCTTTTTCCTTTTATCCCTTTGCCATGCAGAAAAATCACCACAGCAGATAACGATTGTATCAGCTTGTTCCAAAAATTTTTGACCAATTGCAAGTTCTTTCAAACCTTTCTTTTTGGCTTTGTCCCTTACAACTATAAAATGCCATGGCTGCGTATTTGCCCAACTCGGAGCTCTTCTTGCAGCTTCCAGTATTTTTTTTAACACATCATCAGGGATAACTTTATCTTTATATTTTCTAATGCTTGTCCATTTTTCAATTACTGGTAATAGATTTTCCATTCTTTACCTCCAAATAATATTTATAATTTCAAGGACATTTTTTTACGCATTTACCACATATAGCGCAATTTGGGACTGCTTCGTTTAAAGCTAAGGTCTTTATCAAAATCTTTTAATCTTTTTATGGGATAATAAATATTCAATAATTACCAGAATATTGTAGAATAACTGGTTTTACATAATTAATAAAATAATCACATAAAAGTTCTCCATCATTCCATATTGGTGAAGGAAAAAAATCTATTAATTCATTAGCAGCGGCATTTTCAGCATTTCTATTTAACAGTTTGTATGGTACATTTGTAGCTGCGTTATACAAGGAAACTCCTGGAGAGGTTGCTCG
>JGI24724J26744_10003503_pt1 | contig 10164 bp, 8 predicted proteins | sample Cruoilmetagenom7_FD_26744 | JGI IMG/M metagenome (IMG submission 26744)
GTTGCGTAAAGCCCTGTTCGATATGTGGCATGAGCAGGATCAAGATGGTCGTGAGACGCGCAACTATATTGCCGTAGTGGCCGCGAATGATGAGCTGTTAANGGCGATAGGCGCTGTCAATCAAGCCAAAGCCANTTTTAGTGACCTACTACAGCATATTAAACAGGCATTCCCACANGCACTTAGCGATGCAAAAAGCCGCTTGCCANAACGCCACCCTCACGTTGATGAAGTGTTACGCCGTAATGGGCTTGCCCGTTTACATCTTAAACAGAGCTGGCGACAGCTACCTATCGCACAAGCGCCTGTCTCACGCGTTNGATTTGCTTGGTACAGTAGCGGNCGCTCGATTAAACGCCTGTCAGTGCAAGAAGCTGAACATAAGCTTTTGCAGCTTGATACTGATGCGCCGCATATTCGTATTCAGCTACGCAAGCTATCCGGTATCCCAAGCGGCGAAGTGCTTGCCCAGGTACAAACTCAGGCCCCGCTGATGCGGGCAAACCTGTTTTTTACCGAACCCCTCGACGATGGACATACGCGGCGGGCGCTGAATGCCGCTATGCCTATTTTTGTGCCTGACAATAACCAGCGACTGCCCCACATTAACTTGCCGACGCCACAGCCTCCCACTACCCGCACACGGGCAAGGAGACGCGATGAGAAACTAGAGCAGGATGTATTTCTACCCAGTTTGAGGGTTTATCGTTACCGTTAGCGTAAGAGCGCCTGCAGAGTCTTCTACGATGTTTTAGAGGCGCTAGCTACAGGCACTACATCCTGCTGCCATACCCCATAGCCAAGCAATACTTCGATCAGCTCGGCCAGATCGTCATGCCCCACACCATACTCGCGCAGCAAAGCTTCAAAGCGCTGTTTAAAAATACGCTCCTGCTCTTGTTGTTGCTCCTTCTGCTGGGTCTCTACATCTTCCTGTTCCAATGCCGCAAGCGAACGTACCGGCGGACCTGTCGGTATATCAAAATCNCTTTCTGGATCATCTAATTGGCGTAAAGCCTGCGCAAAGGCATCGTCTAACTCACGAAACTTACGCAGCTTCTCACGCTCATCTATCGGCTTTTGAACCTTTTGATATTTCATCGATGTTTCATTTACACCTTGCTTGAAATGGTCGAAATGATTGCCAACATAGCTTTTTTTGGCAAAAACTGTGCACAAACGCGTAAAGATAACGAGCAAACTTGCCTTTGCTACCCAGTTGCCAGCATAAAGGCATCATTAACAAGTATATGAGGGTAACAAGCACATTTATCAAACACGGCACAGTCAGCGACAACTCANTAAATCGATGCTTCGCATCAACATTACCTANAAGTAGCCTGAATAGAGATTCAACTCTCATCCGTAGGCTGAAATTTTTCTCTTCAGCTAGGTTACCAACACTAACGCACTGGGAGAGTGCACTACAGGCGAGATAAGCACGACCTGTACGATTCACGCATGAGAGGCCAGATAATGTTCAACGCGATGACACGAGCTGAGATCTGGCTGCAGGATACACTCGATAAGCCACTCGGTATCGAAGACCTTGCTAATCACATAGGGTATTCGTCTTCTCAAGTTCGGCGCCAATTTCGCCAAAGCTTCCACATNTCACCTAGCGCCTATCGTGAAAAAAGGCGGCTCGAGCGCGCGGCNGTGTTGCTTGCGCTTACTCCTCTCAATATAGCGCAAATTGCGAAACGCTGCGGGTACTATAACCACTCATCTTTTTCACGGGCATTCCAACGGCGCTATCAGTTCAGCCCGCGCAATTTCCGGCTAACGCTGAAAACCGCTTTTCAGCCTCCGATGCTACAGCATGGCTTTAACACCCGCATCGAAAAAACCGCTGATCGCCAAATGCTCCTGATGCGCCTATACAAAGCTCCTGAACATATTAAGGGGCTAGGGGAAGCCAGCTATCACAATGTTCAACTAGCGTGCTTACAGGGGCGGCTGCGGCTATCAACGACCATCATCGCGCTGCCCGACATACTCGCAAATAGGGTTAATGCACTTAATAGTGATTTTTTTCACTCTAACCGAACCGACATTGGTCTATACCTAGCGGATACGGACAATGCCAAAGACATTGCGTTACCTGTTCGCTACCGTCGTGTCGATATTCCTACCCATTACTACGCGAGTACAAGCTTTGACAGTTTAGCTGATCTTTATGAAGCCTTGACGCATACCATCATGTATCTGCTTCATAGGAAGGATTCTTGCCACGTTAGCGGCCATCCTCCGCAGGTACTATGGAAAGCGAACCATTTAGAACTCCGCATCCCATTAATAGATTATTAGCGGTATAACGACACTGAGGTATAGCTGAGAACATATGATAATAAAAAACCGGCATTTCTGTACAGAAATGCCGGTTGTTAGATAGCTTAGTCTTCCATGCGTTCCAACCAGGACTCGACGGTTTCATCACCGTACTGGTCTTTCCAGCTACGCAGGCCTTTATGGTTGCCACCGCGAGTTTCGATTACTTCCCCTGTTTTGGGGTTCTTGTAAATCTTCAGGCGGCGCTTACGACGGGCATTGCCACTCGCCGTGGTTTTAGTACCACGCTGGTCAGCAGCAGGATCTAATAAGGCAATTACATCGCCCGGACGCTTGCCAAACTCAGTCATTAGCGCTTCAAGTTTGGCCTTAAATTCCAACTCGCTTTTGAGGCGCTGATCGCCTTCTAAGCGCTGCAAGTCTTCTTGAAGCTGCTTTAGCTGCTGTTCTTTTTGGATATATTCGTTAAGTAATGACATCGGGGTTCCTTTAATAGCGTATCCAACTGAATGGGGCTCAATTGAATGGGATCTAACTTAGGTGCTGATTGACAACCTTGGCACCCACTAGTTCAGAATGCAGGGACATTATTCCTGTAAAAAGAGTAACTGACAACAGTCTAGTTGATTTTCACTCAATTACTAATCGTTTTTTAAAACTCAATTGCTGCTTAAAAAGTTTAAATCTAATAACCCCTGACGACTATGCAAACCCTCCTGCTGAGTAATTACAATCGCTCAACCACTACAAACAAAAGCGCCGCCCATAAGGGCGGCGCTTTTTACGAACCAGCAACTAATCGATAATTAGTCTTGGCCCATCTGCTGCTTGATCAAGTCACCGATGGTGGTCGGGCCACCCGCTGTTTCCGGCTCTTGCTCACGCATCTTCTTCAAGTTCTGACGCGTATCGTCTTGGTCTTTCGCTTTTACCGACAGGTTAATCTGACGGCTCTTACGATCAACACTTACGATACGAGCTTCTACGCTGTCGCCTTCATTCAGCACATTGCGCGCGTCTTCTACGCGGTCAGCACTGATTTCAGAGGCTTTCAGCACAGCAATAACGTCAGTCGCCAATTCAACTTGAGCTTCTTTAGCATCAACTTCAATGACGCGACCCGTTACGATGCTGCCCTTATCGTTGACTGACAGGTACTCAGCAACGGGGTCAGAATCCATCTGCTTGATGCCCAGCGAGATGCGCTCACGCTCAGGATCAATAGACAGGATAACGGCTTCAGCTTCATCGCCTTTCTTAAAGCTGCGTACGGCTTCTTCGCCAGTATCAGTCCAAGAAATATCAGACAAGTGAACCAGACCGTCGATACCGCCTTCTAGGCCGATAAAGATACCGAAGTCAGTAATTGACTTGATGGTACCGGAAACACGGTCACCCTTGTTGTAGTCAGTGTTGAAGGTTTCCCACGGGTTAGCAGTGCACTGCTTGATACCCAGAGAAATACGACGACGCTCTTCGTCGATATCCAACACCATGACGTCAACATCATCGCCCACTTGAACGACTTTAGACGGATGGATGTTTTTGTTAGTCCAGTCCATTTCAGAAACGTGAACCAGGCCTTCAACACCCTCTTCCAGCTCGGCAAAGCAGCCGTAGTCAGTCAGGTTAGTGACGACCGCGTGCACTTTCATGCCTTCCGGATAACGCTCTTTAATGTTGACCCACGGATCTTCGCCCAACTGCTTCAGACCCAGTGAAACGCGGTTACGCTCACGGTCAAACTTCAGAACCTTGACGTTGATCTCATCGCCAACGGCAACGATTTCGGACGGATGCTTAATACGCTTCCACGCCATGTCTGTAATGTGCAGCAGGCCGTCAACACCACCCAGGTCTACGAAAGCGCCGTAGTCTGTCAGGTTCTTAACGATACCCTTGATCTGCTGACCTTCTTGCAGAGTTGCCAGCAGCGCTTCGCGCTCGGCACTGTTCTCTGCTTCCAGAACCGCACGACGTGATACCACAACGTTGTTGCGCTTCGGATCGAGCTTGATGACTTTAAAGTCCAGCTCTTTGTTTTCCAGGTGCGCAGTATCGCGAACTGGACGAACGTCAACCAACGAGCCCGGCAAGAAGGCACGGATAGAGTCAACTTCAACAGTGAAGCCGCCTTTAACCTTACCGTTAATAACGCCCTTAATGATTTCGTCTTTCTCGAAGGCTGCTTCAAGAATCTTCCAAGCTTCTGCACGCTTGGCTTTTTCACGAGACAGACGCGTTTCACCGAAACCATCTTCTACGGCTTCAAGTGCAACGTGCACGTCGTCACCGATAGCGATGTTCAGATTACCGTGCTCATCGCGGAATTGTGACGCAGGGATCTGACCTTCAGATTTCAGACCAGCGTTGACAGTAACCCAGTCACCGTCAATGTCGACAACCTGGGCCGCGACAATAGCGCCTGGCTCCATGTTGATGTCGTTAAGAGACTGTTCAAACAGCTCAGCAAAGCTTTCGCTCATGGTGTTCCTACGTAATTACGTTGTTGAGGCATAAATGCCTTCTCCGCACCACCAGCAAGTGCGGGCCTAATGTCACTCAGCCTTTGGNGGTGTTAACGCTGGTTAGACCTGACCGGGCTCACCGATGTGAGTTTAGTGCCCTGCCACGTCGTGACACCTATCCAAAANCGCCGCAAGGGAGAATCANACGCCGCTTACCAGCCCTNTTTGGGCGAGCAGTTCGGTCAGTCGATCAACCACTTCCGGTATGCTCAGGCGCGTGGTATCAAGCGTAATGGCATCATCTGCCGGCTTGAGAGGAGCCACACTACGCTGCGTGTCGCGTGCATCGCGTGCCTGAATCTCCTTTAAAAGACTCGAAAGACTAGCATTCACCCCGGCTTCCTGCAACTGTAGATGACGGCGACGTGCCCGTTCATCGGCACTGGCGGTTAAAAAAATCTTCAGCGCCGCGTCAGGAAACACCACGGTACCCATGTCACGGCCATCCGCCACCAAGCCTGGAGCCTGGCAAAAATCACGCTGCCGCTGTAGCAGGGCTTGGCGCACCGCAGGCAGGGCCGCCACTTGTGAAGCCCGCTCGCCGGCCTGTTCGGTGCGAATCACCTGTCCAACATCTTCACCTTCAAGCAGCGTACGTGGCTGCCCCTCTTCAACAGGAAACGCCACATCCAGCTGTTCTGCCAAACGTGCCAGACCCAACTCATCGTCAACGGCCACGTTGTGCTTAACCGCCGCTTGAGCCGTCAACCGATAAAGCGCGCCGCTATCGAGAAGATGCCAACCTAGGCGTTCTGCCACCAAACCACTAATGGTGCCTTTACCTGCACCGCCAGGGCCATCAATGGTGAGAACGGGNGCAGCGGCAACACGATCATTCATGCGCGCCCTCCACGCTAANGCCCATGCCAATGCGCGTGGCTAATTCAACAAAATCAGGGAAAGAGGTCGCCACATTGGCGCAGTCTTCAATCACAATTTCGGCACTTGCGCGTAGCGATGAAATCGCAAACGCCATGGCAATACGGTGATCGCCCAGGCTATCGACACGTCCACCGCCGTAGCTCGCTTTTTGCCCATCGCCATTGCCGACAATATCAATGCCGTCTTCTACGACGGTGTGCTGCACACCTAAAACAGCCAAGCCATCGGCCATGGCCTGAATGCGGTCAGACTCTTTGACGCGTAACTCTTCAGCGCCTCTAAGACGAGTCACACCTTCAGCATTAGCAGCGGCAATAAACAGTGCGGGGAATTCATCAATCGCTAAAGGCACTTGTTCTTCTGGGATATCAATTCCTTTTAACGGCGCGTAGCGAATACGAATATCGGCCACCGGCTCGCCGCCCACTTCGCGCTCATTCTCTAGCGCTAAATTCGCCCCCATCAAAGTAAGAATATTAATCACACCAATGCGGGTGGGGTTAATACCTACGTGTTCAAGAGTAATATCAGCGNCTGGGGTAATCGCTGCTGCCACCAAGAAGAAGGTGGCGGATGAGATATCCGAAGGCACATCAATGGGNCCTGCGGTGAGTTTACCGCCCCCTTTGAGCCAGCAGGTATCACCTTCACGGGAAACTGCGTAGCCAAAACCATTGAGCATACGCTCGGTGTGGTCGCGGGTTGGTGCAGGTTCGCGCACCCGAGTTTCGCCTTCGGCGTACAGCCCCGCCAGCAACAGGCAAGATTTCACCTGGGCACTGGCCATGGGCATATCGTAATGGATGCCTTTAAGCTTGGCGCCACCACGAATCTTCAACGGCGGACGCCCGCCCTCAGCGGTATCAATGGTGGCGCCCATCAANCGCAGCGGGTCAGCCACACGCCCCATAGGCCGCTTGGTCAGTGACTCATCGCCGGTCAGCTCGNTGTCAAACGCTTGGCCTGCCAGCAGTCCTGAAAACAGNCGCATNGCGGTGCCCGAGTTACCAACATAGAGCGGGCCTGCAGGGGCTTTTAAGCCATGCATACCNACACCGTGAATCGTCACGCGCCCCTGGTGCGGCCCTTCAATCGCCACCCCCATTTCACGAAACGCCTGCAGGGTAGCTAGACTATCTTCACCTTCCAGAAAGCCTTTTACTTCAGTGACACCCTCAGCCAGCGCGCCTAGCATAATGGAGCGGTGCGACATGGATTTGTCGCCAGGTACGCGTAAACGCCCCTGGGCTTGACCGCCCGGCTGCACACGGTAGGTAACCTTACCTTGTGGTTGCATATGATATTCCGCCTGATAACTGGTTTTGTTCAATAAAGAGTCGAAATAGTGCCGGGCGTGGCTTGCCCGATCAAAGGTGGCAATCAGCGCATCGCTGTCACCGGCTTCTACCGCATGACGCAATCGAGAGAGCCCCGCTTCAAAATCATCCAGCGACGCTAAAACCGCCTGCTTATTGGCGATAAAAATATCGCGCCACATCACCGGGTCGCTTCCCGCAATACGGGTAAAATCGCGAAANCCGCCCGCTGCGTAACGAAAAATATCTAGCCGTTCATCCTGACGGGCCAGCGTATCCACCAGTGAAAAAGCCANCAGGTGGGGCAAATGGCTGGTACGCGCCAACACCTGGTCATGGCGTTCTACGTCCATTTCCAGCACTTCGGCGCCGCAGGCTTCCCATAAGCAGCGCACGCGCTGCAAANCGTCACGATCTACGTTCGGCTCAGGTGTCAGAATAACCTTGTGGTCTACATAGAGACGCGGATTCGCCGCTNCCACACCGCTTTTTTCTGAACCGGCAATAGGATGCCCCAAGACCATATTGGTAGGCACCTGGCCAAATACCCGTTGAGCACAGGCACGAATAGTCGCCTTGGTACTACCCACATCGGTAATCACAACGTCAGCCGATGCGTTAGGCAGTACCTCAGCCAAGCTCGCCATCACGCTCTCCATGGCGAGCACCGGCACCGCTAGCACCACCATGGTGGCATCATTTACTTGCTCATCAAGGTGGGTACCGCCTGAGTCGATAAGCCCCATCTCAATACCACGAGCAATCTCACTATCATCAGGATCNCAGGCAACAATCTGCCCCTGGAAACCTGAAACGCGAAGTGCTGCCGCTAGCGAACCACCAATTAATCCCAAGCCAACAATCAATAGACGCGATTCATGACAGCCTGATGTTTTAACACTGTCTTCGACCATTAATGTCACAGCACGCCTATGGGGTAGGAACCCAGCACACGTAGTTCCGCCGCCCGCAGCTGTACCTCTTCAAGCACTGCCGCGACCTTGGGCTCATCACGATGGCCCTTAAAGTCGATAAAAAAGACGTAGTTCCACACACCGGTACGCGAAGGACGCGTTTCAAGGCGCGTTAAATCAATTTGATGACGATGGAAAGGCTCCAGCAACGCATGCAGCGTCCCCGGCTGGTTGCGCATGGCAACCACAATAGAGGTTTTATCCTCTCCCGCCATGGGCACATCCTGGTTACCAATAATCAAAAACCGCGTGGAGTTATCCGGGCTGTCTTCAATTTTTTCGGCGATATAGTCAAGGTCATAAAGCTTGGCCGCCATATCACCTGCAATCGCCGCACTATGCCACTCGGTTTTGACTAACTTGGCCGCTTCCGCATTGGAGGAGACCGGNACNCGCTCTGCATGCGGAAAATGCGCATCTAACCATTTACGGCACTGGGCAAATGACTGCGGATGGGAATAAATACGCGAGACTTTATCCCGGCGGGTCGTTTCACTGACCAACAAATGGTGGTGAATACGCAGCACTACCTCGCCACAAATTTTGATTGAGGAGTCCATAAAGGTATCAAGGGTNTGATTGACCACCCCTTCGGTGGAGTTTTCCACCGGCACGACGCCGTAATGCACGGCGCCCGCCTCTACTTCACGAAATACCTCATCAATGGCTGCCATGGGCAAACTAACGGCACTTTCACCGAAGTGTTTAAGCGCCGCCTGCTGCGTAAAGGTGCCTTCAGGGCCTAAATAGGCAACTTTAACCGGCTGTTCAAGCGCCAAACACGCCGACATGATTTCACGGAACAAGCGCGCCATCTCTTCTGAATCGAGCGGCCCCTTATTCAACGCCATAATGCGCCGCAGCACCTGGGCCTCTCGCTCAGGGCGATAAAACACCGCATCTTTATCTTCGGCCAACTTGACGTGGGCCACCTGCTGGGCGCAACTGGCGCGCTCGCTGATCAGATTGAGAATATCGCTATCGAGCTGATCGATACGCTGGCGCAGCTCATCCAGGTTGATCGACGTGTCGGACATGGTGGTTAGCCCCTTGTTTTTTCAAAATCGGCCATAAATGCAATTAAGGCATCTACCGCAGACTCAGGCACCGCGTTGTAAAGGCTGGCACGCATACCGCCCACGCTGCGGTGACCTTTTAGATTAAGCAGCCCTGCCGCATCGGCCTGCTGTAAAAACGCTTTATCCAGCGCCGAATCGGCCAGCACAAAGGGCACGTTCATGCGCGAACGGTTGGCGTTAGCAATTGGATTGCTATAAAACTCGCTGGCATCAATCGCCGCATAAAGTTTATCGGCTTTACGCTGATTGATAGCGTCCATTGCCGCCAATCCGCCGATATCGTCTTTCAGCCACTGGAAGACCAGACCGGCTAAATACCAGGCGTAAGTGGGGGGCGTATTGACCATCGAACCAGCGTCCGCCAGCATTTGATAATCAAATAGCGAAGGTATATTGGCCTGAGCTTTGCCTAGCAGGTCGTCACGCACAACCACCAGCGTTAACCCGGCGGGGCCAATATTTTTCTGGGCCCCAGCGTAGATAACGCCAAATTCGCTAACGTCGATGGGCCCAGAGAGGATGTTCGACGACATATCGCAGACCAGTGGCACGTGAGCACCATCGGCCCGCTGAACATGCGGCGTATAATCAAATTCCAAGCCACCAATTGTCTCGTTAGAGGTGTAGTGCAAATAGGCAGCATCTGTGCTCACCCGCAGCTCGTCCGGTGTAGGCACTGCCGTATGGCCGTTGGACTCACTACTGGCAACTACATGGCAATCAAAACCAAGGTGCTTGGCCTCATTGAGCGCCTTTTTGCCCCAGATACCGGTCTGAATAAAGTTTCCGCTACCGCCTTGCCCCAGCAGGTTCATCGGCAGCATGGCAAACTGCATGCTGGCCCCGCCCTGTAGAAACAGCACGCGGTAGTTATCCGGCACGCTCAGCAGATGACGAAAGTCGGCTTCGGCGCGCTCGGCAATGGCTATAAATTCATCGCTGCGGTGGCTCATTTCCATTACTGAAAGGCCGCGCCCCTGGTAGTCCAGCAGCTCTTCCCGGGCGCGCTCCAGCACGGCCACTGGCAGGGCCGCTGGCCCTGCGCAGAAATTATAGTGACGTGTCATCAGTCCCCGTTTCCTGTGCGTCATCG
>JGI24724J26744_10003509_pt1 | contig 10151 bp, 10 predicted proteins | sample Cruoilmetagenom7_FD_26744 | JGI IMG/M metagenome (IMG submission 26744)
CCCCCAAAGACCCGTTCAATCTCGGGCTTGAGCTCGTCGTCACGCTTCGCACGATCCGAGAGACGCGAAGGGCCTGCACGTTTGGCCGCCGCAACACTGGCTGGGACCGAAGCCGCGCACATGTTCCGCAAGGGGCAGCTCGGTCAAAATGGTGTTTCGCCTTTCAAGTAGTTCGCGGCTCTCGCCGGATAATTGTGTCCAGCTTACTCTCTCACTCAGCCCCTGACAAACTTTGCGACAGAGCCGTTTTGGGCCTAGTCGAAATACCTGATGTCTTTGGCCAGTGCTTCGCCTTGGGCGGTTTTCAGGATTTGCAGCAGGGTTGATTCGCGCAATATATGTGATTCTTCGCAAAGCTCGCGCAGCTCTGAATCTGCCAACCAGCTATCAACCAATTCTTTGGCCGCCTTTGATTGGACTGTGCCACATGTATCCGTATCACCTGCGCGATTTGCGCGACCCCAATATTTCGCAGATTGGCCGAGTCGGTCAGGATTTACAGCATCCCCCCTGTCCGCCTTGAGTAAAAAATCAGCTGCGCTTTTGATAGAGTAATGATTCAACTGGGCGTGGTCGGTGGATCCGTTGGCCTCAATGCTTTTGTTATGGCCGTCAGTCCATTCGGCAAGCATTACCTGACCAGATCCATTAACCCAGCGCTGCCCGGCCGAAGAAAATTTTGGTGTGACGGGACGATGAGGACGGCGCGCGCCTTCTACCGATGATCTGAATAGGGTTTTGACCGCAGTGATTGTTTCCCGACCGTCCTTTGAAGCGTCAACCAAGTCTTTGGACGTAGTTGTGAAACGCTTTTTAACCTGTTCGTTTGTCAATGTCTTGTGGCCATCGCTTCCAAAGGGAATCGAAGTAAATGAAACGGCATCCATTGGCCCAAGAGCCTCCATAAGATCATCAAGTGTTTTGTGTTTCTGCTTAAGCACTAAGAACTCGTCGGCATCGGTCACATAGAGCCAATCAGCGGCTCGATAGCGTCCGAACTGCCCTGCAAAACGCAATGCCATGATGTGCCATGCGCCCCTATCGGGGAACATCACCTTAGGATTCGGTTGGTGCTTTACCCGATGTGGCATCAGTGTCTCTAGGCGATCCAGAATTCGATCAGTGTTGTCAGTGCAGTGATTAGTGAAAATTAGCAGGTCATCTATACCAAGCGTAAAGTGATGCGCCAGCCATTCTAGAATAAACGGCCCCTCATTTCTCATAACAGAAATCATCAGGGTCTTTTCGCCACCAATACTCATATTCACTGTCCTGCTCGGATGCGGTATTATACACGATTTGGATCGAAGGGCCTTATCTCGCTTTGGTTCCGGTCTCTCGGTTCATATATACTGCCTTTCGCTCGAATGCCAAGCATTGCCCAGCAATCCTGGACCAGTCACGGATTGATGCCGCTCCTTTGTTAGCATTTACTGCAACAAAGGGGATGAACTATGGGACGAACTGTCCGGTTCCCGCCCTTTTCGACCTAATCCGTTTCCGTTCCATAGCTTTTATTCAGAATATTTATAACAAGTCCATTTCTTCTAAGATAATTGAATCTGAAACAGCTCGACTCTGATTAGCTGACAGATTCCATCCATCATCAGAACTGTTCCACCCAAAATTGGGGAATATTTGGGGAACATGCTGTTGCATATTTTTCAATATGCTGAATTCATTATGAATTAATGAGTTAGTGGTGCCCGAGGCGAGACTCGAACTCGCACAATGTTACCATCGGGGGATTTTGAATCCCCTGCGTCTACCATTCCGCCACTCGGGCCACTAAAGTGTTTTGCGTTTCAAACCATGCGCAAACCACTAAGGCGTTTCCTAGCGTCCACAGATCGGCGCGTCCATAGGAAAATTGCCTGTGGACGCGCTATTTGCATTTCTTTTGCAGCGTTGCCGCGCATCAAGCCTTACGGCTTGCTTTGCAAAGAAGCATGCAAGGGATTGATGCGCGCCCTGCTAAAACATCACTCCGACCAGCCACAAGGTGATCCCTGGAAACGCCACCAGAATAACCACGCGCACCAGATCCGAAACCACAAAGGGAAACACCCCCTGATAGGTTTGGACCATCGGAATGTCCTTGGCGATCGAATTGATGATAAACAGGTTCATCCCGACCGGCGGGGTAATCAGCCCGACCTCGACCACGATCAGTGCAAGGATGCCAAACCAAAGCGCTGTGTCCTCGGCGTTCATGCCAAAATCCAGCACCTCAATGATCGGTAGGAAAATCGGAATGGTTAGCAGGATCATCGAAAGACTGTCCATAATGCAACCAAACACCAGATAGAACAGCAGCATGATCGCCAGCACCACAAAAGGCCGAAACCCTTGCCCCAAAATCCATTCAGCCAGTTGTTGTGGNGCNTGNGTGGTCGCTAGGAACGAATTGAAGACCTGCGCACCCAGAATGATAAGGAATATCATCGCTGTCGCATTGGCCGCCGCCAAAACCGAATCCAAAAACCCGCGCCAGTTCAACCCGCCTGTCAAAACCCCGTAAAGACCGGTCGCGACCGCTCCAACAGCGGCACCCTCGGTGGGCGANAATANTGCTTGAATGCCGGATTGGCTCCAGTTCCAATCACCAGCGATACCGCCGATAACCAGCCCGAAGATCACCACCACGGGCCAGACCCTTACTAGCGTTTTGAAGCGCTTCCTGTAGGGAACCCGCGGCGCCGTACCGGCTGAACCCGGCCGCACACGCACATAGACGGCCACCGTCAACATATACCCGAGGGCTGCGAAAATGCCCGGCACCATCGCGGCCATAAACAGTTTGACGATATTTTGCTCTGCCAGCATCGCATAGATCACCAGAATAACCGAGGGCGGGATCAAGATGCCCAACGTGCCCCCCGCTGCCAATACACCGGTTGATAGCGCATCCGAATAGCCGCGTTTGCGCATTTCCGGCAAGGCCACCTGCCCCATGGTGCTGGCCGTTGCCAAAGAGGAGCCGCAAACCGCGCCAAAACCGGCACAGCCGCCGACAGCCGCCATTGCGATGCCGCCCTTACGATGGCCCAGCCAGTCGCTGGCCGCCTCGAACAAGGCTGAAGACATGCCCGATTTGGTGGCAAACTGCCCCATCAACAAAAACAGCGGCACAATCGATAGTGAATAGCTGGAAAACGTATCATACCCGAGCGTTTTGAGCAGGCCCAACGTGGGTGCGGTTTTGCCCAGAAAGACCCACATGCCAAAGAACCCTGCCATCCCCATCGCAATGGCAATCGGCACGCGCACGAAAATCGCCAGCAGCATCAGCACAAAGGCAATGATTGCAATTTCTAATCCGGTCATGGTTGGTACTCCCGGCCTTCCAAGGTCCAGTTCAGGCTGCGCCAAACGGTGAACAAGCTAACGACAAAAAACATAGCAGCCCCGATAAAGGCCAGAGAATAGGGAATCCAGATAGGCACGCTCAGCTCATAGGTCGTTTCAGTAAAGAACGGCTTGTAACCCATTGATAAGAAATTACGCAAAGCATCAGATCCATAAGGTATTTTCTCGCCCAACCCGAGCCAGAATCGCCAGACCAACACACCGCTGGCCAGCGCGATCAAGCTGTCGCCGACAAAGCCCAGGAAGCTCTGAGTCCGTTGCGAAAGCCATATGGTGAAAATGTCAACAACCACATGGGATCGTTTGAATTGCGCAAACGGAAGAAAGGCGAAAATGGCAATCGCGCTGCCCATTTCAACAATCTCGTAGTCGCCTTTGATCGGGCCAAGCCCGGCGAACAAAAAGAACCGCCCGATGATCGAGGCGACCGTCACAAGTGCAATCAGCGCCAGAACACAGCCACCGGCAAAGGCCAGCGTTCTTGTGATTTTCTCAAGCCATTTGCCCACCCGCAGTTCAGCCGATTTTGCCAATACCATTCGGTTTTCCTTGTCCTGTCTCTACACTGCCAAAATGGCGGGGCGTTTGTTTAGCTCGTCAATCGTCATGCCCGTCACAGCCTTATACCGGTCCGCAAAGGCCTGACGTTCCAAAAGCGGCATCACGGTTTCTATATCGTCAAACCCGTTTGGCGCGCGTGCGCCCACAATGTCCAGTACTTTGTCTGGCCCGTCGCCCCGGTTGGCCAATACCACCGCGTTTACCGCTTCGCGGCGCCTGTCGTCATAGGTTTGTAGGGCCCCCATCCCGACCCCGTGATCGCGCAACTCGCGGGTCAGAATGCGGGCATCAACAATGGCTTGGGTGGCACCGTTTGATCCGATCGGATACATTGCGTGCGCGGCATCTCCCAACAGCGTCACCGGCCCAAAACTCCACTTTGGCAACGGGTTGCGGTCCACCATAGGGAATTCCCAGATGCCTTCCGCCTCGGCAATAACTTTGGGGATATCCAGCCAGTCAAATTTCATACCGGCAAAGCGCTCGGCGAAATCTTCGCGTTTGCCGGTCCGGTTCCAGTCTTGTGACAGCCAATCATAATCTTCAGGCAATGACAGATCGGCGATCCAGTTAATCAGGCTGCCGCCATCTTCGGTATCAGCAATCGGGTAGCAAACAAATTTGCAATCCTTGTCCCCCGCCATCACCATGCTACGCCCAGTCAGAAACTTTGGCCCCTTGGTGACGCCGCGCCACATCATGGTGCCCCCCCAAACCGCAGGGCCTTCATCGGGATAGAATCCGGCCCGCAAGGCCGAGTTGATTCCGTCAGCCGCAATCAATATTTTTCCAGTGGCTTTGCTGGTCTCGCCAGATTTGCGGTTTGCGAGGGTGATCTGCACGCCGTCGTCCACTTCGCACCAGTCGCGCACTACAAGCCCCATGCTCAACACATCCGGGCCCGCCCGCGCAATCAATGCCTCCAGCAGCACCATTTGCAGACCGCCACGATGGATCGAGTATTGCGGCCACGTATTACCCGCCAGCGTGCCGCGTGGTTCGCGCCATATTTCCTGCCCCTGTGCGGTAAAATAGCCAACCTCTTGGGTGCGCAAACCTACCTTGTCCAGTTCATCCACAAGGCCCAGCTCAAACAATTCACGCGTGGCTAAGGATTGCAGATTTATGCCAACCCCGAGCGGGCGAATTTCCTCAACCGCCTCATAAATATGAAACGGGATGCCCACCTGATGCAGGCTCAGCCCCAGTGTCAGGCCGGCAATTCCTGCCCCTGCAATCAATACAGTCATTGTCTTTCCTTCAACAAATCACACGCCCCTCTTTTAGATAGCAAAGCGCCATCAATAAATAGGCAGTGCCCCAGATCCACTCGCTTTTGTTGGTAAATTCACGGGGCTGGTTGAAACAGCCGCCAACCAGCGCCCCGTGACCCTGCGCGCCCGTGTCCTGTTTCATTGTCCCCGCAACGACAAAGGCCAGACCGATGCTGTCTGGCCTTCGTTCTTTTCGATTACCCGAACTTATTCGCCGGAATATTTAGCCACAAGCGCCTGTGCGTCAGCAACCATAGCTGCCCCATCCAGACCTTTCGAGGTAACTTCAGCTATCCAGTCTGCGGTCAGTTTTTCGCCGATGGTGCGTAGCTCCGCAACAACCGCGTCATCCAACGTCACGACAACATTGCCACGATCCATAACAATTTTTTCACCAACATCATCGCCAGCGTCCATCGCCATACCAGCCAAGCCAGAGACTTCCAAACCCGAATTGGCATCAATGATCGCCTTCAGGTCATCGGGCAGCGCATTATAGCTGTCATTGTTCATCGCCCAGATGAAATAGGTGTTGTATAGAGCGCGATCACCACCAATTTGGGTGTGACTGTCGGCCAGTTCATGCACCTTCAGTGGCGGCACAATTTCCCAAGGGATCACGCCGCCATCAACAATGCCTTTTGACAACGCTTCGGGGAACGCCGGAACCGGCATACCGACAGGCGTTGCGCCCACGGCTTCAAGCAATTTGTTAGCCTGACGCGATGGGCCGCGCAGTTTCAAGCCTTTGAAATCGGCAATCGTTGAAACCGGACCGCCTTTTTTGTGGATCACACCGGGGCCGTGCACGTGAACCGCCAGCAGGTGAACATCGGAAAATCGCTCGCCCATATATTTGGCCGTGTAATCCCACGCCGCTTTGGAGGACGCTTCGCCTGACATTGATGTCATGAATGGCAGCTCAAACGCTTCGGATTCGGGGAAACGGCCCGGTGAATAGGATGGGATTGTCCAACCGCCGTCAATCACCCCGTCNCGGATCTGGTCAAAAATCGCCGGTGGTTTGCCACCCAGCTGCATGGCAGGGTAGATTTCAATCTTGATCCGGCCACCGGACTCGGTTTCAATTTTTTCAGCCCAAGGCGCCATAAATAATTGAGGCACCGAGGCTTTTGGAGACAGAAAATGTTGGAAACGTAGCGTCACTTCTTGTGACATCACCGCCCCCGATGTCAGCCCCAGTGTCCCAAGTGCCATCACCCCGGCAATCGCGGATTTAAGTGTGGATTTCATTGATCGTCCTCCCTGTTCACGATTTTCTTCGTGCATTACTGGCACAGCTTGAACGATTAGTTGCATCTGCAATGATCCAGATCAAGCGCGCCTGACAGAGACCATCCAACCGCACGGTCAGTTTTACCAGTAAAAAATCGTGATTTTTACAAAAAATCTGCCCGAACGGCATCACAAAAGGCCAGATTGAGTGGCCGCGCCGCGCCATTGCCCCCACCACAGGCAGATTGGGTTGCGCCTTTAAGCTGCACCAACATTCCCGGCGACCTTGCCACTTGTTCACTAACTCCTGAACAATTTCGACTGGAATACCGCGTCTACGCGGCCCCGCAATACCAGATATGCTTGACCTTGCCGCCCTCGCGTGGTGCATGGGGGAATACAAACGGAAAAATCCGATGATCAGGCGCCTTTACAACTGGACACTCTCGCTAGCCCAAAGCGAGCATGCGCTCTGGGCGCTGGCGTTCGTGGCATTTTTGGAAAGCTCGGTCTTTCCGATCCCACCGGATATTATCATGATCCCGATGATCATAGCACGGCCCAACCGTGCGTTTCTGATTGCCGGCATCGCGTTGCTGGCCTCGGTTCTGGGCGGGTTGCTGGGGTATTACATTGGCGCTGGACTATTTGACGTGGTTGGCCAGCCGCTTCTTGATTTCTACGGCAAAGCTGACGCCGCCGCGCAGTTCAACGAACGCTTCAAGGACTGGGGCGCATGGGCGGTNCTAATCGCAGGTGTCACCCCTTTCCCGTTCAAAGTGATCACCATCATGTCGGGCTGGACCGGTCTTAACCTTGGAGTGTTCATTATTTCCTCTATCATTGCCCGGGGTTTGCGCTTTTATATCATCGCGGTATTGCTGTGGAAATTCGGCGCACCAATTCGTGACTTTATCGAGCGGCGGCTTGGCCTTATGTTTACGCTGTTTTTATTCCTGCTCTTGGGCGGCTTCTATCTGGTGAAATACATATGACACGCAATCAACTTATCCTGATCGCCGCTGGCGGCTCGCTTTTGTCGCTGCTTGGGGCGTTTGCCTTTCAATATATCGGTGACATGGCGCCCTGCAAACTGTGCATCTGGCAGCGCTGGCCGCATGCCGTCGCTATTGGTGCGGGCGTTTTGGCCCTGTTGATGCGGGGCCGTTTGTGGCCACTGATCGGGATGCTGGGGGCCGCCACCACATCGGCCATCGGGTTTTACCACACAGGGGTCGAGCGCCACTGGTGGCAAGGTCCGACATCCTGCACCTCATCCGGCACCGAAGGTCTGTCCGCCACGGACCTGCTGGAACAGATCATGGCTGCCCCCTTGGTGCGCTGTGACGAAGTGCCGTGGGAGATGTTCACCCTGTCGATGGCCACATGGAATGCGCTTGGCTCATTGCTGTTTGCGTTGATTTGGTTGATGGCGCTGAAACGNAGCNCCTAANCACTACTCAACCTCAATCATCCGCACCGACAGGTAGGGCGGTTGTGGGGCCGCATGTGGCAAGATCACTGGATAAACTCCTGTATAGAAACAATATATTATCCAATACTGGAGGTAATCAAGAGTTACGCCTTAGGTCCGTGTCGCTAGCAACAAGTTGGTTTCACTGCGCATCACCCCGTCAATGCGCCGGATGTCAAACAGCACCTTGTCTAGGGCTTCCAGCGTGTCGGTTCCGATTTCAGCGATCAAATCCCATTTACCATTGGTCGAATGCACCGCCTGCACGGCCGCAATCCCCGTCAACTGATGCCTGATTTTCTCAGCCCCGCGCCCTTCGATCCCCAGCATCATCAACCCGCGCACCGGGGCACGCGCGATGTCGCTTTTCAATTGCACCGTAAAACCCAGTATTTCGCCACGCGCTTGCAAGCGCTCGATCCGGCTGCGCACGGTGGTGCGCGACAGGCCCAGATCGACGGCAAGGCTGGACAAAGGCGCACGGGAATCGCGCCGCAGGGCCGCTATTAATTTTCGGTCGGTGCTATCCATATCGGAACCTTTTGGCTTCATAATGATCATTTATGCTCCGTTATATCCATAATGCAGGCTGTTTCACACCCCCTTTTGCGTAAATATTCCAAATCAGGAACAAACGAACAGGTTTGATATGACAAAGCTAAACACCCAATTAATCGGGGCACCGGTCGATAGCGGAAAACGCAGACGCGGCTGCCTGATGGGGCCGGATGCCCTGCGCACCGCCGGTCTGGCCGAGGCAATCACAGGCCTTGGCCATCAGGTCACTGACCTTGGCAATCTTGTTGCAGCCGAAACGTCCATTAAGGACGATCCTGCCCGCAATACCTATCAGTTGGGCAAAACCGTGGGTTGGACCAAGACCCTGATCACGGCCGCCAAAAAGGCAATGCATGACGGATTCCCTATCTTTTTGGGTGGTGATCATGCGCTCTCCTAGGGTCGGTCGCGGGCGTTGCCGCCTATGCCGCCGAGGTAAACCGCCCGCAATTTGTGCTGTGGCTGGATGCGCACAGTGATTTTCACACCCCCGCCACCACCGACTCGGGTAACCTGCACGGCACCCCGCTTGGCTATGTCAGTGGGTTGGACGGTTTTGACGATTTCCCGCCGCTGCCAGCGTTGGTGCCAATGGGCAATATCTGCATGATCGGCATCCGCTCGGTTGATCAGGCGGAACAGGCTGCACTTGTTGAAAACAACATTCGTGTGGTCGATATGCGCAGCATTGACGAAGGGGGCCTAAAGCGACCTCTTGAGGCCTTCCTGGACGATGTTGCCCGCGTCAATGGCCTGCTCCATGTGTCGCTGGATGTTGATTTTCTCGACCCCTCCATCGCGCCCGCTGTTGGGACAACCGTGCCCGGTGGCGCCACCTTCCGCGAGGCCCATTTGGTGATGGAAATGCTGCATGATAGCGGCCTTGCCTCCTCGCTTGATCTGGTTGAACTGAACCCGTTTCTGGACGATCGGGGCCGCACCGCATCCTTGATGGTCGATCTGACCGCATCCCTGATGGGCCGACGTGTGTTTGACCGCCCGACAAGGAGTTATTGACATGAAACATGCTCAACCCTCTGATCTGGCTTATGTGCCATTTGTATCTGTAGACAACATGATGAAACTTGTGCATCATATTGGAATTGAACATGTTTTATCTGATCTGGCCGACTACATAGAGGTAGATTTTCACCGTTGGGAGCTGTTTGACAAGGTCGCACGCGTCGCGTCCCACTCAACTGAGGGGGTGATCGAGCTGATGCCCACCTCGGATGGCGAGGTTTACGGGTTCAAATACGTCAACGGCCACCCCGCCAACATGAAAAAGGGACTGCAAACCGTTACAGCCTTTGGACTTTTGGCAGATGTGGACAGTGGCTATCCGGTGCTGTTGTCGGAAATGACCATTCTGACCGCCCTACGCACTGCCGCTACATCCGCAATGGTGGCCAAACATCTGGCCCCGAAGGGCGCGACCACTTTGGCAATGATCGGCAACGGCGCACAAAGCGAATTTCAGGCGCTGGCGATGAAAACCATTTGTGGCATCACCGAGGTGCGTCTCTATGATGTTGATCCCGCCGCCACGGCCAAATGCCTAACCAATCTTAAGGGGTATGGCATAACCCTGACGGCCTGCAAAACCCCCGAAGAGGCCATTCAGGGCGCGCAAATCATCACCACCTGCACCGCTGACAAGCAATACGCCACCATTCTGA
>JGI24724J26744_10003510_pt1 | contig 10148 bp, 11 predicted proteins | sample Cruoilmetagenom7_FD_26744 | JGI IMG/M metagenome (IMG submission 26744)
ATTGCTTTTGCATCACTTTTTACAGTTTTGGAGATGAATTTTAGGTATTTCTTAAGGTTGTAAGCCATGGCTGAGAGATGCATTACTTTATTTGCTTACTGCAAGCCAATAGTATTTATTTTTCTGAGCCCCATAAATTGGGTGAGTGTTCCAAATACAGGTTCAACCGTACTTTGACGTTTGGACTTGCAAAAAAGTGGACAATTAACAGCGTAAAATCAATTTTAACCTGTAGCCATATTTTAGGACTAGACAGCCATGCCTTTGGCTACTAATCTTATACGAACCGTTAAAACCTTTTTTTTCTAAGTCAAATCTGCACTATAAAAACCACCTTTATTTTCTTTTCGGATTTTAGAAAACTGGGTAATCAAATAGGCAGTTGTAATTAAATTTCGCAATTCACAAAGGTCTGCAGATAGTTCTGAGTGGTCATAAAGTCGTTTATTATCTTCATATAAAACGCGTAGTTTTCTTTCAGCACGAAGTATTCTTTCATTCGATCGAACAATACCAACATAATTACTCATAATGGTCTTTACTTCAGCCTTGTCATGCGTAATTAAAATTTTCTCCATATTTTTCACAACACCGCTATCATTCCAGACAGGAACATTGCTTGGTTTTTTAATTTTAGGAAATCTTTTTACAATGTTTTTACAAGCATTATGAGAAAACACAATACCTTCAAGCAAAGAGTTAGAAGCCAGTCTGTTAGCGCCATGTAACCCAGAACGCGTTACTTCACCACTGGCATACAAGTTTTTAATAGATGTTTTGGCTTTTTTATTTACATCAACACCACCGCAAATATAATGTTGCGCTGGTGAAACAGGAATAAAATCTTTTTGAACATCAATTCCTAAACTTGCACATTTTTCAGTAATATTCGGAAAATGTTTTTTAAAGGCTTTAAAATCTAAGTGTGTACAATCTAAATACACATGTGGTGCTCCGCTTTTTTTCAATTCATTATCAATAGCTCTTGCAACAATATCTCTTGAAGCCAGTTCTTCACGTTCATCATAATTGTGCATAAATCTATTTCCCTCAAAATCTCTTAAAATAGCACCTTCACCTCTTACCGCTTCAGAAATTAAAAAAGCTGGATATTCTCCAGGGTTGTACAATGCAGTTGGATGAAATTGAATAAACTCAACATCTGATATTTCCGCTTTTGCTCTATACGCCATAGCAATTCCATCTCCAGTAGCAACTACAGGGTTTGTTGTTGTACTGTAAACTTGTCCATTTCCACCAGTGGCTAACATGGTAATTTTAGCCGAAAAAGTTTTTACGATATTCTTTTTCTCATCTAAAACATATGCACCAAAACAAGTTATCTTTTCTTTTCTCTTCGTTAATTTTTTCTTTACCTGATGCTCGGTAATTAAATCAATAGCATAGTGATGGGTTAAAAACTGAATGTTTTCTTTAGCTTCAACTTGTTCAATTAAAGCGCGTTCAATTTCAGCGCCAGTAATATCTTTATGATGTAAAATTCTATCTTGTGAATGTCCACCTTCTCTTCCTAAAGAATAAGTGCCATCGTTTTTTTTATCGAATTTGGTTCCCCAACCTATCAATTCTTGCAATCTGTCAGGAGCACTTTCAACCACCATTTTTACAACAGCTTCGTCGCACATTCCATCACCTGCAATTAGAGTATCTTCTATATGCTGATTAAAAGAATCAACGGTTTTATCCCATACTGTAGAAATTCCACCTTGCGCATATTTTGTATTACATTCACTTTTTTCATCTTTTGTAATGACAGTAACCGAGGACTTAGGGAACTTAGTTGCAATTTTTATTGCAAAAGAAAGTCCAGCAATTCCTGAGCCGATTACTAAAAAGTCGGTATGGTGAATTTTTTTTTCAGCGTTCATAAAGCTTTTATTATTTTGAAAGTTCTAACATTCTTTCAATAGAAACCAAGGCTTTTTTACTTAATTCAGCTTCCACTTCAACATCGGGTAATTCGTATTTAAGGCAAAGATATAATTTGCGCATAGTGTTCATTTTCATATAAAAACACTCGCTACAATTACAATTATCATCGTCAACAGGTGCAGGAATTAATATTTTATCTGGTACTAATTGTCGCATTTTGTGTAAAATACCAACTTCAGTGGCGATAATGAATTTTTTAGCTTCACTAGTTTGAACATAATTGAGCAACCCAGACGTAGAACCAACATACTTTGCCACTTTTAACAAGTGAGCTTCCGATTCTGGGTGTGCAATGATTTCAGCGTCAGGGTTTTCAGCATATAATGCCAATATTTTTTCAATTGAAAAGGCTTCATGAACCATACAAGCGCCATCCCAAAGTACCATATCTCTCCCCGTTTTTTTAATTAACCAAGCTCCTAAATTTCTATCTGGAGCAAAAATGATGGGTTGATCTTTTGGTATGGAATTGATAATTTTTTCAGCGTTTGAAGATGTACAAACAATATCGGTCAACGCTTTTATTTCTGCTGAAGTATTTACATAAGAAACCACTATATGATTTGGGTGCTCTTTTTTAAAAGCAGCAAAATCTGCTGGCGGACAAGAGTCTGCCAATGAGCAACCCGCTTTTAAATCGGGCAATAATACTTTTTTTGATGGATTTAAAATTTTAGCAGTTTCCGCCATAAAATGAACGCCTGCGAAAACGATAATATCAGCATCGGTAGTTGCCGCTTTTTGTGCTAAAGCTAAACTATCACCCACAAAATCGGCAATATCTTGTATGGCATCTTCTTGATAATAATGGGCTAATATAACTGCGTTTTTCTTCTTACGAAGCTTATTAATCTTTTTTACGTAGTCAATTTTTTTTTTCGATTTGATATCTAAAAATCCATTTTTTTCAAGATTCTTTTTTGCTTTCTCTAGTTTAGTCATGTGTTGTTTTTCTTATGTTAAGACCAAATAATATGCCAAACAATCGGATGTAAATCCGATTGTTTTGTGCAATTTATGAATTCTAAAAATTTTATTCAAAATGAATTGGTAGGAATTATTGAACTTTTACTCTCCATCCAAATTTGTCTTCTGCTTTATTTCTTTGAATATCTGTAATACGTTTTTTTATTTTAGACGAGAAACTATCTGTTGGCATAGGAATTTCAAATGATTCATCTTTATGAGAAAAACCAAGAATTGGACTAATAACTACAGCTGTTCCTGCACCAAACATTTCTTTTAATTCACCTTTTTTTGCAGCTGCTACAATTTCAGTAACACTTACTTTTCTAACTTCAACATTTATTCCTTCGTCTTCAGCAATTTGAATCACACTTTTTCGCGTAACTCCGTCTAAAATTCTATCGCTTGTAGGTGCAGTTAAAAGTGTATCATTCACTCTAAAAAACACATTCATTGTACCAGCTTCTTCTAAATATTCGTGTGTAGCAGCGTCTGTCCAAACTACTTGTTGGTAACCTGCATTAGCAGCTAATTTGGCTGGGTAAAAAGAAGCGGCATAGTTACCTGCAGCTTTTGCATAACCAACACCACCATTGGCAGCTCTACTGTATTTATCGGCAAAAACAACTCTTACTTCACCTGCAAAATAAGATTGAACCGGTGAGCAAATAATCATAAATTTATATTTGTTCGATGTTGCCGCAGATACACAATTCTCAGTTGCAATAACAAATGGTCTAATGTAAAGTGCGTAATCATCTCCTTTACGTACCCAATCACTATCCATTTTTAATAGTGTATTTAAGCCTTCCATAAAATACTCTTTTGGAAAAGCTGGCATATCCAATCTTTCAGAAGAAATATTAATACGTTTTTGATTTTGATCAGGTCTAAACATCCAAACGTCATCATTTTTATCTTTATACGCTTTCATTCCTTCAAATACAGCTTGTCCATAATGGAAAACTTTTGCAGAAGGATCGAATAAAATAGGTTGATAAGGTCTGATTTGTGGAGTTCCCCATTTACCATCTTCAAAGTCACATTCAAACATATGATCTGTAAACACTTCTCCAAATTTTAAATTGCTGAAATCAACATCTACAATTTTTGATTTTTCTATTTTTTCTATATGTAATGCCATAATTTCTAAAAGTTAAGTGATAAACAAAATTAGCATTTTTTTAATTGTATTGTGAATGGATGAGTTACTAAATTTTTAGTATTTTCGTAAAATTCACTTAAAAAAAGTAAAGACATATGAGATTATTTAAAGTATTTGTAGGCGTGTTATTAATAAGTTTAGTTTCATGTAAAAATGAACAACAAAAAAAAGAGGTTGAAAGCACTGATAAACAAGAGGTTAGTTATTTGTCTTTTGGGAATGAAATTTCAGAAAATGATGTTATTTCAAAGAATGAAATGGCGAAAAAGTTTGAAAATTTGAAACCAGGAGACACAATTGATGTGAAATTTGAAACAGCTATAAACGAAGTTTGTAAGTCGAAAGGTTGCTGGATGAAGGTTGATTTAGGAGATGAAAGTCAGGATGCTTTGGTTAAATTTAAAGATTACGGCTTTTTTATGCCTTTAAATTCAGACAATAAAGAAATTATTGTTGAGGGTAGAGCTTTTATTGAAACTACTTCAGTTGAAGAATTACGTCATTTAGCAAAAGATGGAGGAAAATCGGAAGAAGAAATAGCAAAAATTACAGAGCCAGAACGTTCATTAAGCTTGGTGTCTAGCGGAGTATTAATGAAAAAATAATGAGGAAGTTTAGCTTATTATTAATATTGACACTTTTAATTTATTCTTGTCAAAACAAGTTGCAAAAAGAAGAAACTTCAACTAAAACTGCTGAGACTGAAGAATTGGTAATGTATGAAATGTCTGAAATGGCATTGTTAATGGAAAAAATGTTTGTTGAAAACGAACAGTTGAAGAAAAAAATAGAGGCTGGTGAGGAATTAGGAGAATTCAATCAAGAATATTTAAAAATTCATTCGGCCATTTTAACCGATCCAGATGTTCGAAATAACTCATTTAATTCGTTTTCAAAAGCACTTTTATTAAATCAAGAAGCTGTTTTTACTACGGAAGGAGAAGAAGTTAAAGCACAATTTAATAAAATGGTTCAAACCTGTATTGCCTGTCATCAAACTACGTGTATGGGGCCAATTCCTAGAATTAAAAAGCTACTAATTAAATAACTTTTGAAAAGAGAAATAATAACTACATCTGATGGGTCTTCGACCATTCATTTACCCGAATGGAATGAACAATACCATTCTATACATGGCGCGATTCAAGAAGCGAAACACGTTTTTATTGAAACTGGTTTAAAATTGTTTTCAAATAAGGAAATCAATATTTTAGAAATTGGTTTTGGTACTGGATTGAATTGTTTTATCACTTTTTTAGAAGCTGTTAGATTGGATTTAAAAGTAAACTATTTAGGAGTAGAAGCATATCCTGTTTTACAAAATGAGATTGAAAAATTAAATTATGTTGAAGAATTGGAAGCTGAAGATTTTGGAAAAAAATTTGATGAAATGCACACAAATAACTGGAATGAGAATTTTGCTATTTCAGATGTATTCAGTTTAGAAAAAAGACAACAGTTCTTTAATGAGATTGATTCAAACAATGAGATTGATTTAATTTATTTCGACGCTTTTGGGGCACGTGTACAACCAGAATTATGGACTGAAGCTATTTTTAGAAGTATGTTTAAAGCTTTAAAAAATGGAGGAGTTTTAGTAACTTACAGTGCCAAGGGAAGTGTTCGAAGAGCGATGCAATCTGTTGGATTTACAGTTGAAAGATTACCTGGTCCACCTGGAAAAAGAGAAATGTTGCGTGCAACAAAAAAATAAAATACGATGGAAAATCGATTTAAAAAAAGAAAAAAACCAAATTATAAAAGAGCAATTATTTTAGTAATAGTATTACTAATTATTATTTTTTTATGGTTTAATATTGAAGATTTTATCACGGGTTTCTTAGAGCCGAAATAGCCTTAGCTTTTAAATACTCTGCCTTTCCATTCGTAGTTTTTAAAGCTAGAGATTAATGCAATATAGCTAACAAAAAACGGATAAATTAAACTGCTAAAAATGTAATTCAGCATATTAATTTTGGATTCAACAAATTGGACAGTTTTCTTAATTAAAATGAAATCGATTACTAGTTTAAGAAGAAAAACAATAAATACATATTTAAAATAATTTGTATTAAACAAAGCCGAAATCATACCTATTACAAGTAATAGATTTTGTAAAAATACAATGAATCCAATTCCTTTTGAAAACCAATTAGTATAATTACCAGTTTTTGAAGCCCAGCGCAACTGTTGTTGAATAAATGAATTCCAATTTGGTTCACTTTTGGTTTCAATAATTGCGTCTTTCGATTTTAAATAAATTGCTTTTTCAGAATTATTTTTAATAATTTTTTCTAATAAAAAAACATCATCGCCACTCGCTATTTTTGAATTTCCCTCAAAACCATTTACCTCATTAAAAACTTCTTTTGAATAACATAAATTGGCGCCATTACATATAAATGGTTTGTTGAAACCAAAAGCGCCAATTGTACTGCCAATTAATGCTAAAAAATTGAGATTTTGAAACTCGAATAAAAACGAATTTTCTTTTGTGAATTTTACTGGTGCGGCTATAAAATAGGGTTGTTTTGAAATTATAATTTGGTTAAACATTGTTAACCAGTTTTCTAGAATTTTGCAATCGGCATCGGTTGTTACAATCCAAGGATAGTTAGACTTTGAAATTGCCAAAGTGAGAGCATCTTTTTTAGGCGAATTCGTAAGTCGTTTATTGTTTAAAATAGATGTTTTAATTTTAGGCTTTTTAGCTCGCCAAGCTTCAATTACATTTTTGGAATTATCTTCTGAATCATCATCAATAAAAATAATTTCATATTTTGACTTTGGATAATTCAGCTTAGTAAACGACGCTAAAAGTATAGGTAAATTGTGTTTCTCATTTCTGAATGGTACAACGATTGAAAAACTTTCTTGCGCTTCTTTATGCTGATTTTCAATTTGTTCGCATTTGTCAAAACCAATATTAAACCGTAGAATTAATAAAAAGTATGCGAATGAAAAGAGAAATAAAACTAGGATAAACATACTTTAATTTTGGTGTAATTAAATGCGATTTTTAACTTTACTAATTTATTAAAGTTATTGTACATTTGGTTCAACAAATAAAGAAATAATTGAGTTCAGAAAAAATCATATTAGGAATAGACCCAGGAACAACCATTATGGGTTTTGGATTGATTAAAGTTGTAAATAAAAAAATGGAACTTATTTGTTTAGATGAATTGATGCTAAAAAAGTATAGCGATCATTATGTAAAATTGAAGCTTATTTTTGAAAGAACTATTCAGTTAATTGAGAGTTATCATCCAGATGAAATTGCGATTGAAGCACCTTTTTTTGGTAAAAATGTACAATCTATGTTAAAGTTAGGCAGAGCTCAAGGAGTTGCCATGGCGGCAGGTTTGTCTCGTGAAGTTCCTATTACGGAGTATTCGCCCAAAAAAATTAAAATGGCGATTACAGGCAATGGAAATGCAAGTAAGGAACAAGTTGCCAAAATGTTACAAAGTGAGTTTAAAATAAAAGAATTACCGACAAATTTAGATGCAACCGATGGTTTAGCAGCAGCAGTTTGTCATTTTTACAATAGTAGTAAAGTAACTGGAGGTAAAAGTTATACAGGTTGGTCTGCTTTTGTTAAACAGAATTCAAAAAGAGTAAAAAAGTAATTAAATAATTACATCGCATTCATAAGTATCGTATTTTTTCTCGATAATAAGTTTTCGGTGTTCGTGAAAAAGCTGATGTTCTTTTGAAGCTTCCATTTTGTCTTTATCTTCTTTAGATTCCCAATATTCCACTAAGAAAAATCTGTTTTTTACATTTCTATCTTTAAAAATATGGAAATGATCTAAACCTGCGGGCTTGGCTTCGGTTAATTCTTCAAATTTTTGAAGCTCAACAAAAGTTACTTCTTCACCTTCTTTTACTTGAAACGATACGATATGAGTGTACATAAATGTTGCAGTTTTCACAAAAATACAACACTGTTATCACAAAAAAGGTAACATAAATCACCTTTTGAAAATTTTAAGTAAAAGGTGTACATTTAGAAAATCATAAAATTTTATTTTGGCCGGAATTTATATTCACATACCTTTTTGTAAACAAGCGTGTTACTACTGCGATTTTCATTTTTCAGCTTCATTAAAAAGAAAAGAAGAATTGTTAATTGCACTTAAAAAAGAAATTTTATTAAGAAAAGATGAGCTAAAAGAAGAGGAGATTAAAACCATTTATTTTGGCGGAGGTACGCCTTCTATTTTGAATTTTGATGAGTTGAATTCCTTATTTGAAGCTATTTTCAGTAATTATAATGTAATTGAAAATCCAGAAATTACTTTAGAAGCCAATCCGGATGATTTGTCACTTTCTAAAATAAAAGAATTGGCTGAATTGCCAATTAACCGATTAAGTATTGGGATTCAATCTTTTTTTGATGATGATTTAAAATTTATGAATCGGGCGCACACTGCAGAAGAATCTAAAAAGTCTTTATCAATGGCGATTCGCTACTTTGACAATATTACAATCGACTTGATTTACGGTGTTCAAAATATGAGTAATGAAAAATGGTTACAAAACTTACAGCAAGCATTTGATTTTGGAGTGCCACATATTTCGAGTTACGCGTTAACAGTTGAAAAAAAGACAGCGTTACATGATTTTATAAAAAAAGGAAAAGTTCCGCCAATTAATGAACAACAATCTTTAGAGCATTTTAATTTGTTAGTTTCAGAAACTGAAAAACAAGGTTTTGTTCATTACGAAATTTCAAATTTTGGAAAGCCTGATTATTTTTCAAAACACAACACATCATACTGGTTAGGGGAAAAATACATTGGTTTTGGTCCTTCGGCGCACTCATTTAACGGTAAACAGCGAAGTTGGAATATTGCCAATAACTTAAAATATATAAAGTCTATTAATAACAATATTCTTCCGTTAGAGTTTGAAGAACTCTCTATAAACAATCGATTTAATGAGTATATTATGACTGGTTTACGAACCATTTGGGGAGTAGATTTAACTAAAATTAAAAACGATTTTGGAAAAATTTATTTAAAAGAATTAGTTCAAAACTCGCAAGAGTTTATTGAAAAAGGATTGTTAAAAATTACTTCCGACACCAAATTGGTGACTACACAAAAAGGAAAATTTTTAGCCGATGGAATTGCTAGTGATTTGTTTATTGTTTAAAACAATGCTTATATTTGACTAACTGCAAAAATATTATGGAATTATTAGCCGGAATTTTATTAGGTGCCATTACATCCTATTGGGTACTTTCTTTTTTCAACAGAAAAAAAGGGGTGCATAAAGTAGAAAAGCAATCGGTTGTGTTAATTGAGAAAATTAAAAGCGTTTGTAAATTAATTTCCGTTGAAGGCGATTTTGCAGAGATTTACCATTTTGAAGACACTAAAAACCATTTTTTAAATTTAATTACTAGTAAGAAAAAAGCCATTTTGCTTATTAAAGCAAAAGCTCATATTGGATTTGATTTATCGCAAATTAAATTAGATGCCAATAACGATACAAAAGAAATAGTATTGACACATTTTCCTGAGCCAAAAATTTTATCGGTTGAAACAGATGTTAAATATTACGATAAGAAAGATGGTATTTTTAATAAATTTCAAGCTGCAGATTTAACCGATTTACAAAAAGAGTCGAAATCATTTATTGTTGCCAAAATTCCTGAAAGTGGTTTATTAAATTCTGCGAAAAAAGAAGCCCTAGACACCATTTTAATGATTGAACAAATGCTTGAAACTTCAGGTTGGAAGCTGAATTATTCTCAGTTAGTTTTACCAAATGGAGAATTAAGAGAGCTTAACCAAAAAAATGAATAGAGAAACATTTTAAGTAAGACTTATTCAAATATAATCATTTCAAAATATAATTTTCATTAGATTTTAAAGTTTTAGTATTTTAATTAATACTATTCTAGCAAATTGTTTTAGCAAAAATGTATAACATTAATGTAAAATTTAAAATGTATAAATTGATATAAAAAACTATGAAAAAAATTTTGATTTTACTTATGCTAGCATTAGCCTTTACAAATTGTAAAAAAGGAAAACAAATAAATCATAAT
>JGI24724J26744_10003514_pt1 | contig 10145 bp, 7 predicted proteins | sample Cruoilmetagenom7_FD_26744 | JGI IMG/M metagenome (IMG submission 26744)
ATTCTTAATTTGTGTTTATTTAATAATGAAGAATTTATCATTCCTTCAGAATAAGTTAAACCCATGTTTCCGGCTCCTATTACTAATACTTTCATAATTTGTTTTAATTAATAAATTAACTGTCAGTATTATAATAGCCACAATTACTGTGCGACAGTGCCAAAACGAAAGTTTGATTTAAAGAATTTAGATTTTTATAAAGATTTGTATTGATAATTGTGATATTGAAAATTTAAGAAGTAAATAGGTGGCAATATCTAAATTGATAAAATTAAGAAACGGGTTAATTGTGACAGTCTGTCGGTGACAAATTTTGATATTTGTACCATTCTGTAACAATTAACCCGTTTAAAATAGGGGTGTTTATTTAATAAAACACTATTTTTTTTCGACTAACCCTCTTGTTAGCCAGCCTCTTCTATTTGCTGTTGCAATTGCGTAAGGTGTAATCCAAAACAATCCAAAGGTGTATAAAATACTATATGAGTAAGCCCAAAACCCTTGGTAAGTTTTATATTTTTTAGTAAAAAATAATAAAGAAAACGTTGATAATATTAAGATACTTAATAGAGTAGATCCAAAAAACAACAATGGATGTACCATAACAAAAAACAACATAAATATTATTAAAGGATAACTCATTATTAGTTTAGAAAATTGACTAAAAAATAATAATCTAGTTCCTAATTTATTTCCTTCTCTAAAGTTAGTGAACACATATTTAGCCATTTCTAAATTTTCTCTAACATTACTTCTTCCCCAACGTATAAACATTTTGTATAGTCCTAAATACTCTTCAGGTACATTGGTATAGGCAATAGCATTACTTTGAAATAAAACATGATCACCTTGTTTTAAAATCATATTAGTCATAGCTCTGTCTTCTCCAATATCTGAAGGTTGTCCCATAAAAGTTTGATTAATCCATTCTGGTAAGACTTCAAAAACAGCAGTTCTTTTATATGCAGCTAATGCTCCTGGAGTACATAAAACAGAGTTTAAATTGCTTTCTGCAGAACGTACAAATTCAAAACTCATTACAAAACTTACGTCAAGCATTTTAGGAAGTATCTCTGATTTGTTATTTAGTACCCTAATGTTTCCAGCTACAGCTCCACATTTTTCATTACCTACAAATGGACTAACTAAATTTCTTAAAGTATCCTTAGTAACAATGGAGTCGCTATCTACGGTTACAAAAACATCTCCTTTACCAAGGTTAAAACCACGATACAAAGCATGGCGTTTACCTTTGTTTTTAGGTTGTTTATATATTTCTAAACGGTCTCCTAATTGTTTTTTAGCATCAATCATCCAATCCCAAGTGTCGTCTAAGCTACCATCATCTATTGCTAATAGTTGTAATTTATCTTTTGGGTAGTCGCTTTTATCCAAGCTCATAAGCGTATCCCAAACTTGTTTACCTTCATTATAAGCTGGTACTATAATAGTACAGGTTGGCAATTCTTGGTCAGTCACAGATGTAACTGGTTTGTACTTAAAATAATTATAGGCTGTGTATAAAAAGAATAAAACTTTGTATGCAAATAAAGTAGTTGCCACGTATATAAAAGTCAGCCCAATTTTAGTGCTCATTTGTGACGTATTAAATGCGTCAAAATCATTATGGAATACATAAAAGAAATAGACACCTAAAATAATAAGTAAAAAGGTGCTAATTAACACTAATCTATTTTGTGGACTTCCAGTGATGCCTTTACTATGAAAAAACCCGTTGATTTTATTTACTATTTTTTTTCTATTTGATACAGTTTTAATTGTGTTGGTAGTTTTTGTAGCCATAAAAATTGTTTGTCTTTAAATTAGTGTAATATTAGATTTACGCATCAAAATTTAGTTTAGATGTTTTTTAGTATTTATTTAAGAAAACTTTTTTACGGATTAAATAGTTGAAATTTAGTATTTACTTAAAAACGTAAAAAAGCCCAAATAGAAATAAATCTATTTGGGCTTTTTTTATTAAAGTTTAAAAAGAATTAATCTTCTTTTTTATCTTCTCTAGGTTTTCTGTCGTCACGTTTGTTATCACGTCCACGATTATCTCTACCTCTGTTATCACGCCCACCACGATCATTATTTTCTCTTGGTGGTCTAGCTACATAACCTTCTGGTTTTGGTAAGATTGCTTTTCTAGATACTTTTTCTTTGCGTGTTCTTGGGTCAAGACCAAAATATTTAACGTCAAAAACGTCTCCCATGTTTACTACATCAGTAACATTTTCAGTACGTTCCCATGCTAATTCGCTTACGTGTAATAACACTTCGTTTCCTGGTGCATCCATATACTCAACAACAGCACCAAAATCTAACATTTTGATAACTTTTACTTGGTATACTTTACCAACTTCAGGTTTAAATAATATAGCATCAATTTTTGCCATAACAGCATCAATACCTTTTTTACCAACACCTAAAATTTCAACAATACCTTCTTCTGTAATAGGATCTTCGTTTATTACGATAGTTGTTTCAGTTTCTTTTTGCATTTCTTGGATAACTTTTCCTCCAGGTCCAATTAAAGCTCCAATAAATGCGTTAGGAATACGTCTTGTAACCATTGTAGGTGCATGTTCCTTAACTTCTTCATTTGGTGTAGCAATTGTATCTGTAAGTTTACCTAAGATATGTAAACGTCCATCACGAGCTTGTTTTAGTGCATTTACTAAAATCTCATATGATAAACCTTTCACTTTAATATCCATTTGACAAGCAGTAATACCATCTGTAGTACCTGTAACTTTAAAGTCCATATCACCTAAGTGATCCTCGTCTCCTAAAATATCAGATAATACAGCGTATTTTCCTGTTTCTTGGTCAGAGATTAATCCCATTGCAATACCAGAAACTGGTTTTTTAAGCTTAACTCCAGCGTCCATAAGTGCCATAGTTCCTGCACATACAGTAGCCATAGATGATGATCCGTTAGATTCTAATACTTCAGACACAACACGTACTGTATAAGGACAGTCTGCTGGTACCATGTTTTTTAATGCACGTTGTGCTAAATTACCATGACCAACTTCACGTCTAGAAGTTCCTCTTAAAGGTCTAGCTTCTCCTGTTGAAAAAGGAGGGAAGTTGTAATGTAAATAAAAACGCTCTTCTCCTTCAAAAGAGGCCATGTCTATTTGATTTGCTTCTCTAGATGTACCTAAAGTAACTGTAGCTAATGCTTGCGTTTCTCCACGTGTAAAGATAGACGATCCATGTGTAGATGGTAAATAGTTTACCTCACACCAGATTGGTCTAATCTCGTCAGTCTTACGACCATCAAGACGTAATCCTTCATCTAAAGTTAAATTTCTAATAGCAGCTTTTTCTGCTTTAGCATAATATTTAGAGACTAAATCTCCATAATCTGCTAATTCTTCTTCAGTAAATGTTGCTTTAATTTCTTCTTTAATTTCAGAAAAAGCATTGCTTCTTTCTTTTTTAGAAGATCCAGCTTTAGCGACAGCGTACACTTTATCGTATGCTAAGTCGTAAATCTTTTTTGCTAAATCGTCATCAGAACGTTCTGCATCGTACACACGTGTTTCTTTTTTACCAAAAGCTTCTGCTAATCTTACTTGAGCAGCACATTGTACTTTAATAGCTTCATGTGCAAATTTAATTGCTTCAGCCATTTCTTCTTCAGAAATTTCTAACATTTCACCTTCAACCATCATTACAGAGTCAGCCGAAGCACCAATCATCATATCTAGATCAGACTCTTCTAACTGCGCACGTGTTGGGTTGATAATAAACTCACCATTAATACGTCCAACTCTAGCTTCAGAGATAGGCGTTTCAAATGGTACGTCAGATAGTTGGATAGCAGCAGATGCAGCTAATCCAGCCATAGCGTCTGGCATAACGTTGTCGTCATGAGACATTAATTGGATCATCACTTGCGTTTCTGCGTGATAATCTTTTGGAAATAATGGACGTAAAACACGGTCAACAAGACGCATAGTTAATACTTCACCATCACTAGGTCTTGCTTCTCTTTTAAAGAAACCTCCAGGATAGCGTCCAGCAGCAGCAAATTTTTCGCGGTAATCTACTGTTAACGGTAAAAAGTCAACGTCACTTTGTTTGTAGTTAGATACTAGTGTACATAACAACATACAGTTTCCTGACTGTACAACAACAGATCCATGTGCCTGTTTTGCTAATTTTCCGGTTTCGATAGAAATAGTTCTACCGTCTCCAAGGTCAATAACCTCTTTAAAAACTTGTGGAATCATAAATTTTTTTAATTCTAATTAAACAATGGTCGTTGTGTTGTGGTAGTAGTAGTTGTGATTGACCAATGAAAAACTGTAATTAGCTTCTTCAATTTTGATTATTATACTCGTTCAAATCGAGTTGTTTGGTATCAAAAAACCACGCTAAAAAGCGTGGTTTTATATTATGATTATTTTCTTAATCCTAATTCTTTAATAATTGCACGATATCTTAAGATATCTTTCTTAGTTAAGTAATCTAGTAAGCTTCTTCTTTTTCCTACTAGTTTTACTAAAGAACGCTCAGTGTTATAATCTTTACGATTTTTCTTTAAGTGCTCAGTTAAGTGGTTGATACGGTAAGTAAATAAAGCNATTTGCCCTTCTGCAGTACCTGTGTCNTTTGNATTTTTACCGTGTTTAGNAAAAATTTCTTCTTTTTCTTTTTGATCTAAATACATTCTAATATTATTATAAATGATTGTTATGTACACGAAAGTTTATCTTTCGAGCCGCAAATATAGTTATTTTTAATGATTTCGTAATTTTTAAAACAAATTCTTCTAAAATTTTTTTAAAAATACAGTATGAACTATTTTTAGGTCAATATTATATTGCCATGTACAAAGAGAGCCTAGAAGATCTGAAATCCAATTTTTTGCCTGATGTTTTTAATCATGCTTATCATGGTATTGCAATTGTAGGATTGGATGGTAAATGGATAAAAGTTAATAAAAGTATTTGTGACCTTTTTGGCTATACTGAAGCAGACCTGTTAGACTTAACGTTTCAGGATATTACCCATAAGGAAGATTTAGATATTGATTTGGATAGGCTTGACAAGTTAAAAAGTGGTGTGATTAATAGTTATACTTTGCCAAAAAGATACTTTGCTAAAAATGGGAGTATTATTTGGGCACAATTATCTGTGTCTTTAGTTAAAAATGAAAAGGGAGCACCAAAGTATTTTATATCTCAAATACAGGACGTGACCGATTTAAAGAAGGTTGAGAGTGAAAAAGAGGTTTTTACAGAAGTTATTAAAGAACAAAATGAAAGGTTATTAAATTTTTCTAGGATAATTTCTCATAATTTAAGTACACATGCTGGAAATTTAAAGACTTTGGCCAAATTTACAAAAAATGAAGTGCCCGAAATTAAAACAAATGAAAGTTTTATTTACTTAAATGAAGCGATTACCAATTTAAATGAAACGGTAAAACATTTAAAAAGTATTGCAGAGTCTACTTGGTTTGAAAACGAAGATTTAAAACCGTTACATCTTGGTAAATACATTACCAATGCAATATATAGTGTTAATGCATTGGCTAAAAATAATGCTTGCCAGATTAAAAATTTAGTTACCGACAATGTTAAGGTGGTTGCTGTTGAAGCGTATTTGGATAGTATAATCCTTAATTTGTTGACCAATGCCATAAAGTATAGAGATGCTAACAAACAATCTGAAGTAGTATTAAGTACTTATGTTCAAGACGACTTTATTGTTTTGAGTGTTAAAGACAATGGTTTAGGTTTGGATATGAATAAGTATGGTGATAAAATGTTTTCGTTGTATCAAACATTTCATAACAATAAAAACGCAAGAGGTTTAGGTTTATTTATTACAAAAAGTCAAGTGGAATCCATAGGAGGTAAGATAGAATTTAAAAGTCAAGTTAATATTGGAAGTCAATTTTTAGTTTATTTTAAAACAGCTTAATCCCATTTGTGTTATTATTATTATTATTATTTAAAACTACAACAGTAATGAGACCCATCATAAATGTATTATTTATTGTTTTTGTATTAGTAAGTTGTGCTAATCAAAAGGATTTAAAGCCTGGTAATTTTACTAAAAATCAAGTCGCATTAATAACTGCTTTAGAGTCTGATCAACCCATGCGTGTATTTAAGATTAATAATACTAATGATTCCATTTTATTAAGACAACAAAGTGGATATGTTAAACCAGATCCAAATGATATAACTTTAAAACACTTTACTAATCGTTTGTTTGCAACCGTTAGAGATAGTATGTCCTTAGGTGTTGGTATTGCGGCACCACAAGTTGGAATATTAAAAAATATTATTTGGGTACAGCGTTTTGATAAAGATGATGCACCTTTTGAGGTGTATCTTAACCCAAAAATTATTAATTATTCTGAAGAAAAGCAGACTAGGAGAGAAGGTTGCTTATCGATTCCTAATCGTGCTGAAACCTTAAATACACGATCTAAAGTTATTACAATTGAATATGACACATTGAATGCCGAGCATGTAACGGAAGATGTTGCAGATTTTACATCCGTAATTTTTCAGCATGAGATAGATCACTTAAATGGTATTTTATTTTTGGATCATTTGAATAAAGACATTAAAGATGCTAAATAATAAAAAAGCCTTACTAAATAAGTAAGGCTTTTTTTATGGTTTATCAATTAAGCTCTTAATGGCTTATTTGTAATTAAGTCTATATATTGGTTGACTCTGTTTTTTAAATCTTTACGTTGTGTAATAAAATCCAGAAAACCATGTTCTAACAAAAACTCTGAGGTTTGGAAACCTTCTGGTAATTCTTGTCCTGTTGTATCACGCACAACACGTGGTCCTGCAAATCCAATTAATGCACCAGGCTCTGAGATGTTAATATCACCTAACATAGCAAATGATGCTGTTGTACCACCTGTTGTTGGGTCTGTTGCTAACGATATGTATGGTATACCTGCATCTGCTAGTTGTCCAAGTCTTGCCGATGTTTTTGCTAATTGCATTAAAGATAATGCTGCTTCCATCATACGTGCTCCTCCTGATTTAGAGATGACCATTAATGGTACATTGTGTTTTAAAGAATACTCTGCAGCACGTGCTATTTTTTCTCCTACAACACTACCCATTGATCCTCCAATAAAAGCAAAGTCCATACATGCGATTACTAAATCCTGACCTTTTGACTTACCAACTGCACAACGTACAGCGTCTTTAAGGTTTGTTTTAGCTTCGGCAGCTTTTAAACGGTCTGGATATTTTTTTGTATCCTCAAATTTTAATGGGTCTTTTGAGGTTAGATTTGCGTCTAACTCCTTAAATTTATTGTCATCAAATAGTATTTCAAAATACTCTTTGCTTCCTATTCTTACGTGGTAACCATCTTCTGGGCTTACGTAAAAGTTTTTTTCTAGCTCTTTAGAGTCTACTATTTTTCCTGTTGGAGATTTGTACCACAATCCTTTTGGAATGTCTTTTTTCTCTGCAGTTTCGGTTGTTATTCCTTTTTCTTTTCTTTTAAACCAAGCCATATTGATTTACTATTTTGGGATTAAGATTAGTAGATGTTTTCTAGTAATCTATTCTAATTTTAGTTTTAGTTTGCTTTATACAAGCGTACAAAATTACATTTTTTATTAATCAATCTCAAAAATTGATGTCTCTATCTGTTTTTTTATTGCTTTTTGGGGATAAAAAAATTCCGTTTAGTGCTGAGGTTAATCAGTTTAAACGGAATTTTATTTTATGTAATTATGTTGGCTGCGTTAGGGATTGTAGTGGCATCCTTTTTTGTCTTTTTTCAAAAAAGATATAACGGAAAGCCCGACCCTTGGGTAACGCCAAACTTATTTTAAAGTGTGTTAACGTTGTTTAGGTCTTCGAATGCTTTTTTAAGACGCTCCACAAACGTTACTTCTCCTTTGCGTAACCAAACGCGTGGGTCGTAATATTTTTTGTTTGGAGATTCTGGTCCATCTGGATTACCTATTTGTGATTGTAGGTAGTCTGATTTTTCTGCCATGTAATCTCTTACTCCTGACATGAATGCGTATTGCATGTCTGTGTCAATATTCATTTTTATAACTCCGTAACCTATAGCTTCTCTGATTTCTTCTAGAGTAGATCCTGATCCACCATGAAATACAAAGTCAATATGGTTGTGTGGTAAGTTGTGTTTTTTTGATAAAAACTCTTGAGAGTTTTTTAAGATTTTTGGTGTTAATTTTACGTTTCCTGGTTTGTATACACCATGTACGTTTCCAAAAGCTGCTGCGATTGTAAACTGGTCGCTTACTTTGCTAAGCTCTTCATAGGCATAGGCTACTTCTTCTGGTTGTGTGTATAACTTAGACTCGTCTACATCACTATTGTCTACACCATCTTCTTCTCCTCCAGTAATACCTAACTCGATTTCTAAGGTCATACCCATTTTGCTCATTCTGGCAAGGTATTGTTTACAGATTTCTATGTTTTCTTCAAGTGGTTCTTCACTTAAATCAATCATGTGCGAGCTGTATAATGATTTTCCAGTTTCTTTAAAGTGTTGCTCACTAGCATCTAATAAACCGTCTATCCAAGGTAATAGTTTTTTTGCACAGTGGTCTGTATGTAAAATTACAGGTACACCATAGGCTTCTGCCATTAAGTGGACGTGTTTTGCACCTGCTATAGATCCTGCAATTGCTGCCTTTTGATTTTCGTTACTTAAGCCTTTTCCTGCGTTAAATTGTGCACCTCCATTTGAGAATTGTATGATTACTGGAGCGTTTAATGCTGCTGCAGTTTCTAACACACCATTAATAGTGTCTGATCCTATTACGTTTACTGCTGGAAGAGCAAATCCTTTGTCTTTAGCAAGTTTAAAAATTTCTTGAACTTCTTTTCCAGTAGCAACTCCTGGTTTGATATTATGAGCCATTTTAATTTTTTTTAGTTGAATTTGTATAGCTTCAAAAGTAATGAAAATTGCTAAATTTTAAGTCTAAATAACTATAAAACCACGCAAACGTTTTAGCTTAAGTGCTAATTTATACTAGAAAGGATAGTTGATTCCGATGTTATAAACTGCGTTTGCAAAATTGTAATCATTAAACCATCTGTTGCCTATTGGATAGGATGGATCGTAGGTTTTAAAGCCTATGTCACCACGAAGTACAAAAAAGTTAAAGTCATATCTAAGTCCAAAACCAGAACCTACTGCAATATCTTTAAGCGAGTCAAAGCCTGATAGTGTTGCCTCATCTTGGTCTATGTCGTCAAAGACATTCCAGATGTTTCCTGTGTCAACAAAAATGGCTCCATTAAGTGGTCCAAATAAGTTAAATCGTTGTTCTGCACTTATGGCTATTTTTAGGTTGGCCTCATTAAACTCGTTTGAGGTTTCTAAGCTACCAGGTCCTAAGTTATAGGCTGACCAAGCTCTGTTATCATTAGCTCCACCAGCAAAAAAACTTTTAGAAAACGGTATGTTTGTAGAGTTGCCATAAGGTATTGCTATTCCAAAAAAGGTACGAAAAGCTAGTACGTTTTTGTACCCTAAACTCCAATGTTTGATATAGTCTAATTCTACTTTAGCATATTGCGAATAAGCAACATTAAACATTTCGTATTTTCCGTTTACATTTTTTTGTAATCCTAAAACTTTAGAGGTTAGTGAAAAGAAATTTCCTGCTAATTCTAAACGTGATTTAAATATTGAAAAATCCTCATCACCTAAGTTGTCTCTTCTGTCTTTAGTAAAACTGAAACTAGTTGCAAAAATAAGGTTGTCTTCTGTTAGTCTTTGTTTTCTTTCATTTATAGCATTTACGGTATCTATATCGTCATTGGATAGTATGGTGTTGTAGGATCCACTTGCTACTTGATCTAAAAAGTTATTGGCTTGAGTAGGTATGCCTAAATTTTGGCTAGAATTAATAAATCCTGAGGTTTGTGCAATTTCATTTAAAGAATCAAATGAATTATCATAGACATTAAAATAGTTAGCAGTATTAAGGTTTTTTACAAATTGGATATTAAATAAATCTAATTTGCTAGTTATAGTATTATTGGGATACCATCTGTAATTAAATGATCCTGTAAAGGTTTGCTTGTCTAAACCTATGTTAGTTTGACTAGATGTTGCTACTGTAAGGCTTGTGCTAGGAAACA
>JGI24724J26744_10003515_pt1 | contig 10145 bp, 8 predicted proteins | sample Cruoilmetagenom7_FD_26744 | JGI IMG/M metagenome (IMG submission 26744)
GCGCAATTGGCGGCCGGCATCAAGGGCATCGAGGATGCGCTTGACCTGGCCCCGCCCACGGTGGGCGACGCCTATGCGGGCGATACCGGGCTGATCCCGCAGACGCTGCGCGACGCCTATGTGACGCTCAAGGGGTCTGACATGCTGCGCGCGGCCTTTGGCGACGATGTGATTGACCACTACGCCCGTGCCGCCGAAGTCGAGATCGAGGATTTTGACCGAGTGGTCACCGATTACGAGGTGGCGCGCGGGTTTGAACGGGCGTAACAGCCGCGCCGTTGGACTTGAGTATTTTTGCCAAGAAGAAACAGGGCGAGTGCGCTTGCCCGTGACCAAGGATGCAATCATGCAGACATTGAAATGTATCTCACCCATCGACGGATCGGTCTTTGCCACCCGCGAGGTTTTGAGTGTTGAGGCGGCGCAGGAAGTCGCCACGCGCGCCCGCGCGGCACAGGTCGCATGGGCCGCGCGCCCCTTGCAGGAGCGGATAGATCTGGTGATGGCAGGCGTCGCCGCCGTTGGCGAGATGAACGACGAGATCGTGCCGGAACTGGCGCATATGATGGGGCGGCCGATCCGCTATGGCGGCGAATTTGGCGGCTTCAACGAGCGCGCCAGCCATATGGCCGCCATTGCCAGGGACGCGCTGGCCGATATCGCCGTGGGCGAGGATGAGACGTTTTTGCGTTATATCAAACGCGTCCCGCATGGCGTGGTGTTTGTCGTCGCGCCGTGGAATTACCCCTATATGACCGCGATCAATACCGTGGCGCCGGCGCTTATTGCCGGGAATACGGTGATCCTCAAGCACGCCACGCAAACGCTGTTGGCGGGCGAGCGGATGGCACGCGCCTTTCACGCCGCAGGGGTGCCCGAGGATGTCTTTCAGAACGTGTTTCTGGATCACGACACCACATCCACCCTGATCGCCGCCCGCGCCTTTGATTTCGTCAATTTCACCGGCTCGGTTGGTGGCGGGCGCGCGATGGAGCGTGCGGCGGCAGGCACCTTTACCGGCCTTGGCCTTGAACTTGGCGGCAAGGATCCCGGCTATGTCATGCAGGACGCCGATCTTGACGCCGCTGTCGACACGCTGATTGACGGGGCGATGTTCAATTCGGGGCAATGCTGTTGCGGGATCGAGCGGATTTATGTCCACGAGAGTCTTTATGACGCCTTTGTCGAAAAGGCCGTGGCGATTGTGAAGGGCTATACCCTTGGCAACCCTCTGGACGCAGAAACCACAATCGGCCCGATGGCCAATGTGCGCTTTGCAACCGAGGTACGCGCACAGATCGCCGAGGCACTGAAAATGGGAGCTGTGGCACATATTCCGGCGATGCCGGGCGATGATGGCGCCGCCTATCTCACGCCGCAGATCCTAACCAGTGTGAACCACGACATGCGCGTCATGCGCGACGAAAGCTTTGGCCCGGTTGTGGGGATCATGCCGGTCAAAGACGACGCCGAGGCCATCGCCCTGATGAACGATAGCGAATTCGGCCTGACCGCCAGCCTCTGGACCGCCGATGTTGCGCGCGCACAGAGGGTGGGTGATCAGATCGAGACCGGCACCGTTTTTCTCAATCGCGCCGATTACCTTGATCCGGGCCTGTGCTGGACGGGTTGCAAGAATACCGGTCGCGGCGGTGGCCTGTCGGTGATCGGCTATCACAATCTGACACGTCCCAAATCCTACCATCTCAAGAAGGTGACACAATGAGCCTGACAGGAAACTGGTCCTATCCGACCATAATGAAATTCGGCGCTGGCCGGATCAAGGAACTGCCCGCTGCCTGTGCGCAGGCTGGGATCAAACGCCCGCTGCTGGTGACAGACAAAGGCTTGGCCAACCTGCCCGTCACCCAGGCCACGCTTGACATCATGGAGGCCGCCGACCTTGGCCGCGCGATGTTTTCCGAGGTCGATCCAAACCCGAACGAGATCAACCTTGCCGCCGGTGTCGCCGCCTATAAGGCGGGCGACCATGACGGGGTAATCGCCTTTGGCGGCGGCTCGGGGCTCGACCTGGGCAAGATGGTCGCTTTCATGGCCGGACAAACCCGGCCGGTCTGGGATTACGAGGATGTCGGCGATTGGTGGACCCGCGCCAACAGCGATGCCATCGCGCCAATCATCGCCGTGCCCACCACTGCGGGCACCGGATCAGAGGTCGGGCGCGCCAGCGTCATCACCAATTCCGTGACCCATGTGAAAAAGATCATCTTTCACCCCAAGGTCCTGCCCGCCGTGGTGATCTGCGATCCCGAACTAACCGTCGGCATGCCGAAATTCATCACCGTCGGCACCGGGCTTGACGCCTTCGCCCATTGCGTCGAGGCATTTTCAAGCCCGCATTACCACCCGATGAGCCAAGGCATTGCGCTTGAGGGCATGCGCCTTGTCATCAACTACCTGCCGCGCGCCTATAGTGATGGCACCGATATCGAGGCCCGCGCCCAAATGATGAGTGCCGCCGCCATGGGCGCCACCGCGTTTCAGAAAGGCCTTGGCGCGATCCACGCCATGAGCCACCCCATCGGCGCCTATTTCAACACCCATCACGGCACCACCAATGCGGTCTGCATGCCTGCGGTGCTTGACCTCAACGCCGATGTGATCGCCGAACGGTTTGATCGCGCGACGGGTTATCTTGGCATTTCCGGCGGCTTCGATGGTTTCCGCAGCTTCGTGCAGGAATTCAACGACAGCCTTGGCATCCCGCGCCACCTCTCTGATCTTGGCGTCACTGCCGAGGCGATCCCCGATCTGGTGGTCGGCGCAATTACCGACCCAAGCTGTGGCGGCAACCCTGTCACCTTGACCGAAGAGAACCTGACCGCCCTCTTCCACGCCGCCCTGTAACCCGGCCCAAAGGGCCCGAAGACGCGCACTTGTGTTTCTTCTGGCTCTAAATATCTACCGTGTTGCTTCGGTCGATACCTGGTAGCAACGAAAGCATAGGCAAAAAGCGTGTAACCGCCAAAAATCGGAACGCTTTTTGCCCATGCGATTTCAGTAGAGCAGCCGTTCATCCAACGTGCGGCGAAGATGTCAATAGAGCCCAGAGTGACGGATGCTGCGATTTGCCTAAATGGCGGCTTTGCGCAAGCCCTGGACTTAACAACGCGCCGCAGCGACCAAGTCAATCTCCCTGATGGGCAAGCTCTCACGAAATAGAAAAACGACGACCTGTCGAGTTTGGATTTTCCACCATGAACCGTTTCGCGAGATCAAAATCTGCTTTCTGGCATATGAGGTGCTCCCGGGCCTGACCTACTTGCAATGCATTCTGGAAGTCCATGTTCTCACTGTTGGCTGACAACGGAACACCCTCGGCGGCCCGTGTAAGTGTATCTTCGATAGTCGCGCGATGTTTCCGAAGTTGCTCGAGCTGCTCTTGCAGCAAAGTCGGATTTGCGACGCTGACCATTGCCGGTGAAAGAATGACTGTAGCCAATTGACGATTGGACTCCGCATTTTTCGCCTTCATGTTTCCCAGTATACTTGGGCACCAAGCACATAGTTGGAGATCAGAGGTCAGCGGCATGTAGATTTCAATGCCTTCACACGCCAGCCCCATGTTTCCATAGAAACCATCCTGAGGCTGACTATTGTGTATCGTGACCGGATTGTCCGAAAGATAAAACTGACGCCCTTTCGGGGCTGCTAACAACAGGAAATCTTTTGCACCAATGATCTGAGCAAATTGTCCCGCAGCATCACGCATGAACCTGATATGCTGCTCGCGCAGAACGTCATCGGTAAGCGGTTCATATCCTTCAATGTCCTCTATAGAACCGCCACGCTCTTTTAGGTGATCCGCGAGTTGGCGTTCCATATGTGCAAATTGGTCGCGCTGAGAACGAGTGCGCAGAAATTGGAATGCCACGAGCATTGCCAGATGAGCCTTTTGCTCAGGAATTCCATCGAAACGGCGGTTTTCAATGACACTGCGGTAGGCTGGCAGAAGCATATCCTCTACCCGACAAACCGATTCTTCGAAACTCGCTAAGTAGTTCTCATCAATGCTAAATTCGTGAAAACGCCTCTCTGCCATGATGTTTTTTATTGAGGTTGTAAAGCCCCTCCCAGAACTCTTAGAAAACACATGAACCTGCTCCTTCTTCGGATTGGCTAAGAAATTCCGAAGAATGAACTTGGGGACGTAGTGTTGGTTTTGTGCGGCTGGCGCTTGAGGCATCTCTAGCTCATGAAAATTGAGACGATATCTTATCCCCGATGTCAAAGAGGGGCAATGCTCTGAGCGAAAGCAGCCACTCGTGCTACAGCAGCGAAAGGCAGCCAAGTCCGCATCTTACCAGTTCATCGAGCCCGCAGCGAATGGCGGCGGTTGCTTTATGCTGCGCCGTAGCGATTTGACGCCTGCCCTTCCTTGAGAACCGCGTTCATGATCACGATGAGCTTGCGCATGATGGCGGTGAGGATCACCTTTGACGGCTTTCCGCGCGCCCTCAGTTTGGCGGCGAAGTCACGGATTACCGGGTTGCTGCGTAGAGCCGACAGTGCTGCCATGTAAAGACTGGCCCGCACATCCTTGCGCCCGCCTGCGACATGGCGACGACCCTGATAGGTGCCAGAATCCTTTGCATATGGAGCCAGCCCAACCATGGTTGCGGCCTCACCTTCGGTTAACGACCCAAGTTCCGGCAGGTAGGCCAGACAGGCCGATGCTGTCTTGGGACCGATCCCCTTGATAGATTGCATCAGCTCGGCCTTGCGTTTGAATGAGGGGGTGGCGGCAACCAGCTCCGCGATCTGTTTGTCCAGCCCTGTCATCTCTCGCGTCATGGACCGGACATGCCGTTGCAGCGAAAGACGCACCGTTTTGACTGCCGCATGTTCAAGCCGGTTCTGCTCAATCCGCATGATCTTCGCCAGATCATCGCGACGGCGGCGCCAAGCACGGAGTTCTTCAGCTTGCGGATCGGTTGGCTCCCAGAGACGCAGCCCATCCGACTTCTGCGCGAACAGAGCCAGCATCCGCGCGTCGATGGAATCTGTCTTCGATACCAGGCCCGGAAACCGCGCGAAATTGCGCGTCCGGGTGCCATGCGCGCGATGCACCGGCAAGTTGGCGGCAGCGCAGCAGGCCAGGACATGCCGCTCGTAGCCACCCGAGGCTTCGCAAATGGCGAAGGGTGTTTCCAGATTGTCGAATTTTCGAAGCAGCTTGTTGATCGTTTTTGGGGTGTTGGCGATCACTACTTGCTGATCTTCCGGCATCAAATGCACCGTCAGACTGGCTTTGGAAACTTCGAATGCAATGATGCGCTTTGGCGCAGATTGAGTTGAAATGCTCATGTTGGTATCCTGATCCTTGATTAGGTGCGGCCGCGAAGGCCCTTCTACCGTTCGGATGGCCGGACATATGGCGCGGCGGGTGGCGAGATATTTTACGACCGCAAAGCCACCAGCTTCAGGTCTTCCTAGGGGGCGCCCGCCCGCCACCAGCTCACCGGATGGCCACCCGGAAAACCGACCGCCCTCACCATCCCACACAAGGAATCAGGGGCAATGACAAACACATAATCCCAGGGGGTTTGGGGGGACAGATTCCCCCATTTATAACGAGGCTTGGGGGACAGCGCCCCCCATCCTGTCCTTGCCTCGCAACGCTGCCCTCAAAACCTGGCGCGGATCGCCAGCACCGTAAGACGCGGCAAACGCAGGATGACCCGCGCAAGGATATCGCCATATTCTACCTCGCCCGCCATCAGACGCAGGTATTGCATCCGAAGCGTCGAGGATCGCCGAAAGGCGCGGGCAAATCCGGCCTCCATGGCGGGTAAAAAGATCACCGGCCGGATCAGCCGCGCCATGCGCAGCGCGCGGTGAATGGGGCGCAGGTGACGGCGATAGAGCGCCAGTGCTGTCTCAGGGCGCGCGCGCTTCACCGCCTCGATCCCGGCCTCTGCCGCAAGCTGGCCGCTGTGCAGCGCATAGCCGATGCCCTCGCCGGTGATCGGGTCGACAAGCCCGGCCGCATCGCCTGCCAGCAATACCGCCCCCTGCCCCGGCACCTTGCGGAAATCGCCGAATGGCAGGAACTGCCCCTTAAAGCTGCGGGTCTCGGCCTCAACCCCCAAGAGCGCGCAATACTCGGCCATGGCAACCTTCATATCCGGATTTTTCGCCAGCAATCCGCCCACCCCGATGGTGGTCGAACAGCGCTTGGGAAAAGACCAGCCATAGCCCCATTTCGCCGCAGCAAGGTCGATGCGAATGGGCGCGCTTGGGTCCACGTGGTCGCCCCCGGCCTCGATCTCAAGGCCAAAACCGACCTCGGCGCGATCAAACGCCTGCCCGAACAGCGCCTTGGCCACCTGGCTATTGGCGCCATCGGCCCCGATCAGCACGTCAAACCCGATCCGCCGCCCATCCTTGAGGGTCAGGGCCTTGGCCTCCACGTCAATCTCGGCAACGCTCACCCCGGTGAAATCTACCGCCCCCGCGCCAAGCGCCTGCGCGCAGATCATCGCATCCATATCGCGCCGCATCGTCGCGCAAAGCGCGGGCGCATCGCTGATCACGCCCATCGGCGCGCCGCGAAACCGGAAATCGACAGTGGTCTTGCGGTCCTCGGGCCCAAACGGCATCTCATGGCCGAAAATCTCGGCATAATGGCGGCGCGCGCGCCCGGTGACCAATCCGCCACAGAGCTTGTCGCGCGGAAAGGCCTTGCGATCAATCAGCGCCACGCGCAAGCCCGCCTTTGCCGCCGTAAAGGCTGCCGACCCGCCGGCCGGGCCCGCGCCGATGACGACGATATCAAATGTCTGCGCCATAATCTCAGACCTCGGGCAAGGCATCGCGGCGGATCATCGTGCGCAAGGCAAAACTCGACCGCATCGAGCGGATTCCCGGGGTCTGCATCAAGCCATCCTCCAGAAACCGGTCAAACCCGGCAAGGTCGGCGGCCACNACCCGGATAAGAACATCCCGCGTGCCGGTCATCAGATAGCATTCCATCACCTCGTCAAAGCGGCGCAGCCAGGTTTCGAACTTGGAAATGGCGTCGCGGGTGTGATTCTCCAGCTCGACAAAGATAAACACGTTGAGCGGCAGGCCAAGCTTGCGGGTGTGATTCTCCAGCTCGACAAAGATAAACACGTTGAGCGGCAGGCCAAGCTTGTCCTGATCGACGCGCGCCGCATAACCGGTGATCATCCCAGAGGATTCAAGCCGGGCAATGCGCCGGGCCAATGGTGTCGTCGAAAGCCCCACCTGCGCCGACAGATCGGCCAGTTTGAGTCGTCCATCGCGTTGCAGGGCGGCGATGATCTGGCGGTCAATCTTGTCCATTTCCCTAAAACCTCGGCTCTCGTTAGGGGTTTCACCTAAAGGTCACCCAGATGTGACCGGATTTTGCTGTTTTTTCGCGCAGGCCAGCCCTTACGTTATTTCGCAGGAGGATACCACCATGCTCACACGTCTTGCGTCAACAAGCCACGAAGAACTGTACCGGGTCGAGGATCCTGAAACCGGCTTGCGCGGGTTTATCGCGCTGCATTCCACCCGGCTTGGACCGGCGGCAGGGGGCCTGCGGATGCGGGTCTATGACGGCGACGCGGCGGCGATTGACGATGTTCTCAATCTGTCGCGCGGGATGAGTTACAAGAATGCCGCTGCGGGCCTGCCCCTGGGCGGTGGCAAGGCGGTGATCATGGGCGATCCGGCCCGCGACAAGACCCCCGCATTGCTGCGCGCCATGGGCCGGGCGATCGATGCCTTGCAGGGCCGTTACTGGACCGCCGAGGATATGGGCATGGCGCCCGACGATATGGCGGAAATTGCCCGCGAAACGCGCTTTGTCGCCGGTCTTGATCACGGTCAGCACGCCAGCGGCGATCCCTCGCCGATCACCGCAAAGGGCGTGTTCAACGCCATGCGCGCCGGTGCCGCAGAGGTTTATGGCAGCGATGATTTGCGCAGTCGCCATGTGGCGGTTCAGGGGCTTGGCCATGTCGGCTGGCATTTATGTCGGCTTTTGCACGAGGCTGGCGCGCACCTGAGCGTGGCGGATATGAATGCGGGCCGCGTAGCCAAAGCGGTCGAAGAGTTTGGGGCATGCGCCGTGGCTCCTGAACAGATACACGCCACCGAGGCCGATATTTTTGCGCCCTGCGCGATTGGTGGCATTCTGAACGCCCGCACCATTCCCGAGATTCGCGCGCGCCTCGTGGTCGGCGCCGCCAATAATCAGCTTGCGATGTCCGAGGACGGCGATGCCCTGCATGCGCGCGGCATTCTCTATCTGCCCGATTACGTGGCCAATGGCGGCGGGATCATCAATGTCGCCGCCGAGATCCTACGGATCACCGACAGCGGGTCTTGGGTCGCCGAACGCCTTGACGCAATGCAAGCCACCATGACGCAGATCCTGAACCGTGCCAAAGGCGAGGGCCTCAGCCCCGCGCCGATTGCCGACCGGATGATTGAAGATCAGCTTTTGCAGGTGGCCGTCTGATGGCAATCCCATGCCACTGCGCGCAGCCGTGAATTGAGCCTTGCTCCGGGGCCTGTTAGGCTATGCCCATTCAGCCCCGGAGACCCGCCATGCTACGCCCGTTTGCTTTCTCTCTGATCCTTGGCCTTGCCGGTGCGGCGCAGGCCCAGAACACCCTGAGCGACCGGGTCACGCTCAGCCATGGCAGCTATTCTTCGGGCGGCGGCCTCACCATCGCCGCCGAGTTGCGGCCCAAGGACGGCCGCACCGCGCTTTGCGGCACATGGGCGCAAAGTGAACGCCAGTCGAGCTATACGTCGGGCACCGCCCGCAACATCGTGCAGCTCGCCAGCGTCTATGTCGAAGGGCAGCGGATCTACCAGGATCTTGGCTTCATGCCGCAAACCGCGCCGCGACTGGATTATGCTGGCACGCCCGCGCGCTGTGTGCTGACCGACCTGCCATGGCGCGCGGGTCGCGTGCCCGAAGTATTTCTGCCGCGTCAGACGATCAGCCACAGCGGCGGCGGCGGCAGTGATCCGACCATCACCTTTCGCCAGACCGGTAGCGGCGCCATGGGCCACGGTCTTGAGCTCATTCCCTTCCTGACCCGCAACAGCCGCCTCGTGCGCCTCGCGCCCGGTGCGCGCATCGCCGAAGGGCGCTATAGCACGGGCGGTGGGGTTCGCGTGGCCGCCGAGTTGGTCCCGGTGAATGGCACCGCGCATGTGTGCGGGGTGTGGTCTGATCTGCCGGGACACGCGGACAGGACAGCGCATCTTGGCCACGAAATTCTGCGCCGGAGCAGCGCCCGGCAAGGCGGCAAGACCGTGTTGAGGGATCTGAGCGGATTGCGCCGCGTGCGGGCGCGCGCGGATTATACCGGCGTGGATGCAACTTGTCTCGACACCGGTCGCCCCTGGGCGGCGCAAGACGCGCAGAAGGCCCTTACCCTGCATCTGCCTGATCAGATCGTCTATCGCAGCACGACGGCACAAGGCCGCGAAGTGATCCGGTTTCAACCTTAAAGCGGACCTTAGCGATCTGATGTGGTTTCGTAGGGTGGGTGAAACCCACGCCCGTCAAGGCGGCCAAGGGCAAGAGCGTGGGTTTCACCCACCCTACGCATTTTGCCCCCCCCGCCCTAGCCCATCCGCCGCCCCGGCGGATCGAAGGGCAGGAATTCGACCGCAGACTGTTTGACCGGCGAGGGGTAAAGCGTCATCAGATCAAGCACGCTTTGCGGCAGGCCAACAGTGATCGGCAGGCCGAGATCAGTGGCTTCGGTCGGGGTCAGCGCATAATCATGGGTCCATTGGCCAGATGCCAGGGTGTCGGCCAGAGCCTCGGCCTTGATGCGCTCCATCCGCGGCGTCATGATCTCGATCGCGCCGCGTTTCACCTGGGCGGTGGCCTTGTCGCTCACATCGGCCAGCACAAGGGCGATATCCGAGACGTGTTCAATCGGCTTGGCATCGCGCGCGGCGATGATCGAGGCGGCGGAAATCCCCATGATCTGTGGGTCAATCGGGCCCAGCATCGAAAACTCGCCCATCACGATCTCATCAGCGGCCAGAGCCATCAGCGTGCCGCCCGACATCGCATAGATCGGCACGAAAACCGTGACCTTGGCGGGATGCGCCTCAATCGCGCGGGCGATTTGCATCGAGGC
>JGI24724J26744_10003516_pt1 | contig 10143 bp, 11 predicted proteins | sample Cruoilmetagenom7_FD_26744 | JGI IMG/M metagenome (IMG submission 26744)
GGTGGCGGTGAATTCAAGGAAGCCTTTTCTGAAACTGTTTCAGCTTATTGCCATCGGCATCGCGTTGCCCGCCCTAATAAAAAGAATGAACAAAGTTATATTGAAAGTTTCAACCGCAGTCTGCGCAAAGAGTGTTTGGGTTGGTCTAAAAATACAGCCTCTGAAATTCCTCAACTTACCCTTTGTGTTGAAGAATGGTTAGGGTATTATCATTATGTGCGCCCTCATATTTCTTTGGGAATGCGCCCACCGCTTGTTGACCAGGTGTGACATTTTAAAGCGTACATTGCGTACAACGGGAATTTGATTTTTTTGATAGGGATGAATACAATTAACCATATGGATGAAATTAAATCCGGCAGAAAGAAAACACGAGCGGAAAGAAAAGCCGCAAAAAAACCGATCGAATTGGTCAGCGGTGTTTATTTCGGAAAGAACCGCTTTCTTCGTGTGGTTAACCAGCCGGCTGGCAAACCGGGATATGTATCCAGTATTTCAAATACAGCCACAAATTTTCAGCTTGCCGCACGTTACGGAAATATCGGCTTGGTCGCCCACAATTATCTCGGGGGGCGGCTTTTTAATGACCTTAAAATCGGGGATAAGATCTACGTAATGGATGGATTTGGGCGGAAGAAGAATTACCGCGTAATCGAAATACTCCGCTACCAGGCAGTAAACCCGCGCAGCACACGCAGCAACTTCATTAATCTAAAAAACAAGCAATTATCCACCGCTACAGATGTATTCAAGCGCGTTTATACCGGCAAGCACCATTTGGTCCTGCAAACATGCATAAAGAAAGGAAGGAACGAAGAATGGGGGCGGAAATTTATCATCGCGCAGCCTTTGAAGTAGGTTTGAATAATTCACAAACAGATTAAAATACTGCTAGCAATAAAGTAATATACAATTACTACTTCTTCAATACTAAACAATTACACCAAGGTATCTCATTTAAATGGAGTGAATTATGACTGATAAGATCAAGATAAAGGCAATCCGTGCCTGGACAATGTACGACTGGGCTAATTCTGCATTCGCGACAACCATCATGGCAGCCATCCTTCCGAATTATTTCGGAATGTATATCGCTACGGAGGCATCCCTGACCCTATGGGGATATACTGTTGCAATCGGTAGCCTGATCGCTGCTTTAATTAGTCCCATCCTGGGCGCTATAGCAGATTTCAGAGGTTCAAAGAAAACATTTATGGGATTCTTCGTGGCGCTGGGGGTTGCTTCCACAGCGCTGATGTACCTGGTGGATACACCGGGTGATTGGCTCTTAGCAAGCATATTGTATATACTCGGAACAATCGGTTTCGCAGGGTCATTAGTTTTTTACGATGCACTGCTGCCTCATATAGCCGATCCAGACGAGATTGACGAAGTATCCTCCCGCGGGTACGCGATGGGTTATATTGGAGGTGGGCTACTGCTGCTCATCAACGTTGCAATGATCTTTGTTGGTCCGCGCTTTCTGCCTAATATGGCCGAGAATGACGCGGTTGCCCTGATGATGCGACTGAGTTTATCCAGTGTGGCAGTGTGGTGGGCAGTGTTTTCCATCCCAATTTTCCGGCATGTGAAGGAACCAGAGCGGAAGATCGAAAAGGGCGAAGAAGATATGAACCTGGTTGTGGCAGGATTCAAACGCTTTTTCACCTCACTAAAAGACATCAGTAAATTTAGAGATCTGTTCCTTTTCCTGCTGGCCTTCTTCGTTTATGCGAATGGAATTGGCACGATCATCACCATGGCAGTCGCGTTTGGGACAGATCTGGGTTTTGGAACAACCATCCTGATTGGCACTTTACTAATGGTGCAGTTCATAGCAGCGCCCTTCGCGATCCTGTTCGGAAAGATCTCGAAAAAATTAGGTGTAAAAAAATCTATCAATATCAGCTTATTGATATACACACTGATCTCAATCATCGGGTTTTTAATGAGTAAAGAATGGCATTTCATTTTACTTGGCTTTGCGGTTGCTACCGTACAGGGTGGTAGNCAAGCGTTGAGCCGATCACTGATGGGACAGTTGATGCCAAAAAGCAAATCAGCGGAATTCTTCGGTTTTTTCAGCGTTTCCGAGAAATTCAACACAGTCATCGGGCCAATCCTTTTCAGCGTGATCAATCAACTGACCGGGAACAGCCGCTTAGCGATCATCTCACTTGTAATATTTTTCTTAGCAGGCATCGCGCTCCTATCGAAGGTTGATATCAAAAAAGGAATCGCGGTCGCAAAAGCTGAAGACGCGAAAATGGTAACCGTAAAATAGGGAAGATTTTAGATAAAGAACACCTGCGTTATTATCCACAGGTGTTTTTTTATTAAATTATTTGATACAGTTCAATCAACACGCCATTTGCACTTTTAGGATGGATGAATGCCATTTTTCGTCCTTCCAGCATTAAGGGTTCCTCATTGATCAATCGGATACTCTTTAACTTTAAATCTGCCAGCATTTCATCAATATTATCCACCTCAAAACAGAGATGATGCATACCAGCTCCACGTGCCTGGAGAAATTTAGCAGTTCCCGTGTCTTCCGTGGTAGGTTGAACAAGCTCAATCTCGCTCTCTCCCACCGGCAGAAAGGCTACTTTCACCTTTTGCGACGGGACATCTTCCACATGACTTAGTTTGATACCCAGCGCTTTTTCCCAGAAATCAAGCGCCTCCGTGATGTCATTAACCGCAACTGCTACATGGTTCAATTTCTTAATCATTGCCATATCATTCTCCCAAAGCTCAACCCCACACCGGAGGTTGGTATTCTCCCCAAATACGGCGCAGGGTTCCACAGATCTCTCCCAAAGTCACATCATGCTTCACACATTCGATGAAATACGGCATTAGGTTCGCATCAGATTCTGCCGCATTCTCTAAACGTGTAAGCAATCCGCTGACCTTATCCTGATCGCGCGTCTTTCTCAGTTGTGATAATTCTGTCCGTCTGCTAGTTTCGAGGACAGGATCCACCTTTAACATCTCAAGGTCCACATTCTCATCATTCTGAAAGGCATTTACTCCAATTAGTATCTCTTCTTTTGTCTCTACCGCTTTCTGGTAGCGATAAGCGGATTCCTGTATCTCGCGCTGAATATATCCGTTTTCAATCGCTTCGAGCGCCCCACCCATTTCATCCACACGGGCAATATAGGCGTTGACCCCTTTCTCGATCTCATCAGTCATATGCTCAATATAATAAGAACCGGCGAGTGGATCGACTGTATCAGCTGCTCCCGACTCGTGCGCAATGATCTGCTGTGTGCGCAGCGCAACCTGAACCGCTTTTTCAGTGGGAAGCGAAAACGCTTCATCCATACTGTTGGTATGGAGGGATTGGGTTCCACCCAATACAGCGGCCAATGCCTGTAAAGTCGTTCGGACGATGTTATTCTCCGGCTGCTGGGCAGTAAGCGTTGAACCACCAGTTTGGGTGTGGAAGCGCATCATCTGTGAGCGAGGCTTCTTTGTATCGAATCGGTGCCGCATAAGGCGTGCCCAGATACGCCGGGCTGCCCTGAATTTTGCGATTTCTTCTAAAAAGTTATTGTGGCAGGCAAAGAAAAATGAAAGCTGGGCTGCAAAATCGTCCACTTTCAAGCCAGCATTAACTGCCGCCTCAACATACGCGATGGCATTAATAAAAGTAAAAGCCAGCTCCTGCACAGCAGTGGAACCAGCTTCACGGATATGGTAGCCAGAAATACTGATCGTATTCCAGTTAGGGATATTTGTCTGGCAATACCGAAATACATCTGTGATCAATCGCATGGATGGCTTTGAAGGAAATATGTACGTGCCGCGAGCGATGTATTCTTTTAGGATATCATTCTGGATTGTCCCCCGCAATTACTTTTATCAACTCCCTGTTTCTGCGCTACAGCCACAACCATTGCCAGCAGAACCGCAGCCGGCGAATTAATCGTCATGCTGGTAGATACCCTGTCAAGGGGAATTCCATCAAATAATTTTTCCATGTCGCGAAGGGAGGAAATAGCCACGCCTACTTTTCCTACTTCACCTTCCGCTAATGGGTCATCGCTGTCATATCCAATCTGCGTAGGCAGGTCAAAGGCAACTGATAGGCCAGTTTGTCCCTGATCCAATAAGAAACGGTAGCGCTGGTTGGATTCTTCCGCTGTAGCGTATCCGGCATACTGGCGCATGGTCCAAAAACGGCCGCGGTACATGGTGGGCTGAACACCACGCGTAAATGGAAATCGACCGGGAAAACCGATATCCTCCAAGAAATCTTGTCCTTCTGGCATAGCCACTCGCGGGATAACGAGATTTGAGGATGTTGTAAAAGTTTCTTTCCGTTCAGGATGTTTCTTAATAACTGGAGTGAGGGTCTCTTTTTCCCACTGCTCTTTCATTTTATGTATGTTTTTAACCATTTCCTTCTAACCTGTGTGAATATGGAAAAGTATACCTTAGGCAATTAATAAAACACCGACTCGTTTCAGCCCTCAATCAAAATCAACACCTCATTAGCGCGCAGTTTAAGAGGTGAGCTGCCAACTTGTTCGGGTTTTCTCTTTGTGCTGGACAGCCCAAGCGGGTAGATCTGATAGATGACGCCGTCCCGCCACCATAAAAATTCTTTCTTCACAGTTCTACTCCAATCATGATTCAGGCGTGTGTAATCCTATGCGAAAAAAAGAACCTTCGATTTGAAGGTTCTTTTCAAGTTTTATCCCATCTACTTGATTGTATCCAGGAATTTCTGCGCCATCTCGCCAACATTGTCAGCTGCAGAAATACCCCGCCAGATACCGCCTGGCCGGATGATGTTGGCAACCACAATATTGGCACCATTGAAAATCGCACTGCGGGCCTGCTTGATATCCACGCCGCCTGCCGCAGAAATTAGAACCGGGAACTTGCTGAGAACGCGGTTGACATGGCGGTATTGGATAAGTTTGCCGCGTGTGCTTTCTTCATCACGCCCAAGATGCAGTACGATGACATCCGGCGGTTTACGCAGGCGGCGAATAACCTTGAGAGGATCTTCCACTCCGATCATATCGATCATTGAGATGAGCCCATAATTACTGCACGCGTCATTAAATAAATTAATGGTCTCCTGGGGCGCGTTTCCCAGTACAGTCACCGCATTCGCACCAGCCGCGTGCACCATTTGAACTTCATCCAAAGCACCATCCGCAACTTTAATATCCGCAACGATAAGTCCCTTCCATGTCTTGCGAATATAGCGAATACCCGCCATCCCTTCCCTTTTGATATATGGTGTCCCCGCTTCAATTAGGATTCGATCGCTATGTGGTATACGTGGCAGTAGCCACCCAACCATACGGGTATCATAATTAAACGCGATCTGTAAATACCGATTTTTATTGTCCAGCATGCCAGTGCTTATTTCTTACCGATGATCTTTGAGATCGTTTCTCCCAAGTCACTTGGAAGGAACAATACGATCTTTTCAGATGGATCTGCGGCAATATCCCTGATAGTTTGAAGTGTACGTAGATGCAGGGCACCCTTGCTCTTCGACAGATTTTCTGCTGCCTTACGCAGGTTTTCTGACGCGGAAAATTCACCTTGTGAGGCTATGATAACCGCACGGCGGTTGCGTTCCGCTTCTGCCTGCTTTGCCATGGCACGCTTCATCTCAGCGGGAAGTTCCACTTCTTGGATTTTGATGGATTCAACATCCAACCCCCATTCAGATGTTTCTGAATCAACAATTTCCTTAATGCTGCCAGCGATCTTCTCCCTTTCCTGCAGGAAGAAATCCATATCGTTATTACCAATCACATCCCGCAGCGCTGCCTGTGTGTACTGGCGGATCGCAAACATATAGTCCTCGATCTTGATGATCGCGCTTTCAGGATCGATGACCTTGTAATATACAACCGCGTTCACCAACATCGGAATATTATCCTTGGTGATCACTTCCTGCCTCGGTATCTCGGCAGTCTTTATACGCATATCGACCGTGCGCATAGATTGAAGAATTGGCAGCACATAGGTAAGGCCAGGTTTGCGAATGTTACTGAATTTGCCTAAGGTGAACACAATACCACGCTCATATTGGAACAACTTCCGTAATCCAGCGAACAATAGAACTAGGACAACAACAGAGAGGGGGGTCAAGCAATATAAGAAATCCATCTTACCTCCTTTTTCTTAATTAATTGTATCGTTCTTTCTCAAAAAATCCAAATGGATTAATAACCAATTTAATTACGCTAACAATAAGCTTGACAACCGTTGTCCGGTATGTTATAAAATTGCCAGTATGTTTACTCAACTAATTGATAAGAGAGCTCGACGAAATGCCTTAACGATCCTTCTGGGAGGAGCGGTGTATCGCGGTTGCTGATATTGATTAGTTAGACCTGATAACAATAAGCCTTCTGGAAGCGGAAGGCTTTTTTGTTGTCTGCTGAGAGATAAAATCAACTTGGAGAAGCACTATGAAAAAATATTAAAATAAATGATAATCAGAGAACCCAAATAGGATCATTTGATCTGAAGGAGTATAATAAATTTTAATCAGCATGAAGAATAGATTAAAAAACAACCAACTAAAGGAGAAGAAATGAAAAAGTATTTAGTTATATTCACCATAATTGTTCTGTCTGCAGTCGTATTGGGTGCCTGCGGACCAAAATCAGCAGCTATTTCTGTGGCTACGGATGCAACTTTCCCGCCATTTGAAACTGTGGACGAGGAAACCAAGGAACTGACCGGGTTTGATATCGAATTGATGGAAGCGATTGCGGCAAAAGCCGGCCTGGAAATTGAGTGGGTTAATCAACCATTTGATTCCGTCCTTGCGGGCGTTGCGGAATGTCAGTATGATATGTCCATTGCAGCGATCACCATCACGGATGACCGGAAAGAGACAATGCTGTTCTCTGAACCCTATGTGGATGCGGGGCAGATCGTTGTTGTGGCTTCTGGGGAAACCGGGATCTCGGGTTTAGATGATCTGGCTGGTAAAACAGTTGCAGCGCAATTGGGCACTACCGGCGAGATGGAAGCTCAGGAGATAACAGATGTGGTTTATAAACCATATGATTCCTATGACCTGGCTTTGCTTGACCTGATGAATGGCCAAGTGGATGCGGTTATCGCTGACAAACCGACTGCTGACAGTTTTGTGGGTCAGTATGCAGGTGAACTAATGACCGTTGGTGAAGCGTTCACTGAGGAGAAATATGGAGTTGCTTTATGCAAGGATAAGACAGACCTTCAGGCGCAGGTAAACGAAGCGCTCAAAGCACTTCAGGACGAAGGAGCAGTTACTGAGCTGATCGAAAAATGGCTCGTAACGGCCGAATAAAGTTCAAGGATGCCTGCGGTGTGAAAACGCCGCAGGTTTTTTTATTCCTGAATAAATGCTGCGCATGAAGATGCCTCCAAAATATATTCCACATACATCTGCCAATCCTCTTGTTGACCGCCTGAAATCTGCTGACCGATGGTGGCTGTTGGTCATTATCGTAGTTGCGTTGATTGTTATTCTTATTGTATTTAAGCCAGACCCATACTTGCGCATTTTACTTTTTGCACGTGATGGAGTATGGGTTACCTTCTACACCACGATAATTTCATTTTCCATGGTGTTGGTTATCGGGCTGATAGGAGGATTGGGGCGTATTTCACACAACAAATTAATCAATGGGATCGCCTCCATCTATGTGGAAATCGTTCGTGGTGTACCGCTGCTTGTCCAGTTGATTTTCTGGTATTTTGCCTTTCCCTCCTTAATCCAGGATCTCGGCGATGCCTGGAATATTCCTGCCTTATCAACATATAAAGCCAACCCTCTGCTGATGGCAATTCTGGGACTTACTTTCTGCTACTCGGCTTATATGAGTGAGGTGTATCGGGCGGGGATTGAGAGCATACCCAAAGGACAAATGGAAGCCGCGCGCAGTTTGGGGATGAACTATGTCCAGGCGATGAGATATATCATTCTTCCCCAGGCAGTGCGGATGATCCTTCCCCCGGTGGGGAACGAATTTATTACACTCTTGAAAGACTCCTCGCTTGTCAGTGTTGTGGCGGTTGCTGATCTTACCCGGCGAGGTCGGGAGTTCATGGCAGCAAATTTTATTCCTGTGCAGACCTGGTTTATGGTTGCCCTCCTGTACCTTATCTTGACTCTTGTTGCGGCGCGTGTGGTTAGCTGGTTGGAAAAACACTCCCGCTATGAAAGGTGATCATGTCCGCTCAACCAATAATCCATATTGAAAATGTGCATAAACACTTTGTTGGAGTGCATGCCCTGCGTGGGGTGAACCTGGATGTTCAGCTGGGGGAAGTTGTGGTGATCCTCGGCCCTTCCGGGTCCGGCAAATCAACTTTGTTGCGATGTATTAACCGTCTTGAGGAATTCGACCAGGGGCAGATCATTGTGGATGGTATTCCTTTAGATACTACGGAGAATATTAATGCGGTTCGCGCGGAAGTTGGTATAGTTTTTCAGCAGTTCAATCTTTTCCCGCACTTGACCGCGATGGAGAATATTACCCTGGCACAGAAAGTGGTTCGAAAACGCGATATCAAAGATGCACGGGGTGTGGCATTGGATCTATTGGAAAAGGTGGGTATCCCTGAAAAAGCGGACAATTACCCGTTACAGTTATCGGGTGGACAGCAGCAGCGAGTCGCCATTGCACGCGCCTTAGCGATGAACCCCAGGATCATGCTGTTCGATGAGCCAACCTCGGCTCTCGATCCCGAAATGATCCAGGAAGTACTGGATGTCATGCTCGATCTGGCTCAAGAAGGAATGACCATGGTGGTTGTTTCGCATGAAATGGGTTTTGCGAAAGCGGCTGCTGACCGGGCGATCCTGATGGATGAAGGTCAGATTATCGAAGAAGCTCCTCCTGAAATCCTTTTCACTAATCCCAAGCATGAACGAACAAAAACGTTTCTCAGTAAGGTTCTTTAAAGATTTATCCGTTTAAGTTTTCGCGAGTTTTCTGATCACTGCTTACTCTTTCTTTATGTGGTAGAATTTTTCGGCTGTGTGTTGTACCCTTCACACAAAAATAAAATATAGAAAGGGCTTATAAAATGAAAGTTCTATTAATAAAAGACGTATTTAACTTGGGTAGAGCGGGGGAAGTAAAGAAAGTAGCTGACGGCTATGCACGCAATTTCCTGATTCCTCAGAAGATGGCTGTAAAGGCGACAGTTGGCGCGATGAAGCAGGTCGAAATGATCCAGGCATCCGCAACCAAACAGCGTGAGCTGCTGAACGAAGAGATGAGCGGCCTTGCGGAACAGATTGCGGCGCTCGAATTGAGCTTTAAAGCCAGAGTTGGCGAAACCGGTAAACTGTATGGTTCGATTACCCAGCAGATGATCATTGATGTGGTCAATGAACAACTGCATGTAAACCTTGACCGCCATCAGGTGGAGTCCCAACCTCTACGTGAAACGGGTGAACACAACGTTCGTGTCCGCCTAACTTTTGACCTTATTCCCGAGATCAAAATCACCGTCGAAGGTGAAGAGGAAGAGCANGAAGAACAGGAAGAACAGCCTGAAGAAACCGGTAAAAAACCGCGTTCAGCAAAAATTGAAGAAATCGTAGAAGCAGAAGAAATGTCCGAGGCGGAAGAAGCTGTTGAAAAAGAAGAAATTGTAGAAACAGAAGAAAAGGCCGCAGCGGAAGAAGCCGTTGAAGAAGAAGCTTCAGAATCAGACGATCAGGAAGCGGAAAGCGAATAAAAATAATCCGTGATCAACTGCCGGCCTGGTTAATCATAATCAGGCCGGGTTTTTTACTATAAATTCTTTTATAATCAATACCAATGAAACAAACGGTCGGTGAGCAGCTTCGTTCCGCGCGGGAATCCAGGGGCATTTCTCTGGATGAAGTGGTTAAATCTACCCACGTCCGACTGAATTACCTTCAGGAACTCGAAAACGACCATCCTGAATTATTCAATTCGGAAGCGCAGGCTCGCGGTTTCTTGCGCTTATATGCTTCATTCCTTGGTATTCCATCCGCTCCGTTGATCGCGCAGTGGCAAGAAGAAGTAGATACAGAATCAGAGATTGAAGAAGAGCAGAACAAACTCGGTGAAGAAGAAGGTGCGTCGGTTGATGAATCTGTTTTGAAAGATTCTCCTTCTGAAA
>JGI24724J26744_10003523_pt1 | contig 10131 bp, 10 predicted proteins | sample Cruoilmetagenom7_FD_26744 | JGI IMG/M metagenome (IMG submission 26744)
TTTAATCCTTTAATTGTGAATTCATCCCAGGAAATGGATGGATGGATGTGTGTAAATAATCCAAGTTTGCCAATTCTCGATAGCATAGCAATGGCTTTATCCTCAGTCAGGATCTGATCCAATTCATGTCGGATGCGATCTCCAGATACGTCCCCCAAGAGGGAGGTTGCCTCCCGAAATAATTCAAGAGTGCGTTTTTCAATGTCAAACCCGAAGCGTTGCTCGAAGCGTATAGCTCGCAGCATACGCGTTGGATCATCAACAAAAGATAGTGAGTGAAGGACTCTAACCTTTTTTTGATTTAAATCATTAAGCCCACCCCAATGATCATAGACATCGCCAAAGTGATTGCTATCTAATCGTACCGCCATTGCATTGATAGTAAAGTCCCGTCGGTGAAGGTCCAGCTTAATGCTTCCCTTTTTAACGGTTGGCAGCGCAGTTGGTTTCTCGTAAAATTCTGTTCTGGCACTAATAAGGTCAATCGTTGGTGGAAGATCGGAAATCTGATCGGCGGGAAGTGGAATCTTTATTGAAGATGCATCATTTCCAGTACCTAATGGCCACCATTTTGCAGTACCGAATTTTTTGTGGCTTGTTACCTTCCCACCATATCTTTCCGCTAATAAGGATGCGAGTTGAAGGGCATCTCCCTCGACTACAAAATCCAAATCTGGAGAGGGTGAGTTGAGAATTAGATCGCGCACAAAACCGCCGACAAGATAAATCGGTGTGTTTAAGCCACTAGCAGAAAAGCTGATCATTTTTAATAAGGAAAATTGGCCAGGTGCAATTTGCTTTTCCATTTCCAGCGAGAGATTCATCTTCCGGGTTGTGCCTACCTGCGTTCCTGCCAGTGTATTCAGCAGATCGGTACGAGTTGCGATACCAATGATTTCCTTTGAATTGGGATCAACTACTGGAACCTGCCCCCATCCAGTTCTTGCCATAATATGCTGCAGATGATCCAGTGAATCTCCAGGATAAANATGAATATCTCCGGCTTCCATCAGGCTGGCGGCTGTTTTCTTCAGGTTGTGGGCGTGTGCTTTATCCACTGCTCGNCGGTTGAGCAACCCCATTATTTTATTTCCCTGAATCACAGGATACCCCTCATATCCGAAACGCTGCATGAGAGTAAGGGCTTCGTTGATCGTTGTCTCTGGTGTGATTGTTAGNGGTTTTTTTGACATAATCTGTTCAACGGTAATTGCTGGCTGGACATATACTGGCAGTTCATCTAAAAATACACGCACTAGATCCTTGAGTTGTGAAGGATTTCTTTTCTTATGTTTGATTAAAGCTGCGGATGCNCGCTGATGGCCACCGCCATTGAAGACATTTGCGATTTGAGATGTATTAATCTGGTCGGATACGGACCGTGCGACCAGTCGAATTCCTTCATGAATTGATACGAAGATGAAGAGTGCATCGGGATCAATTAAGTCACATATCTTATGTGCAATGCTGGATACTTCATCTCCCAGATTGGGTGCATCAGCATAAGAAACGAAAATGTTCTGATCTGCGATTGTAATTGTCTGTGAATTTTCTATTAAAGCTTCAAATAACTCCTGCTGCTCGGGAGTAAGGGGGGGGTTGAGGAATTCGGCAGCGATCTTCAAACTAGCACCGCAGGACAGTAAATAAGCAACAGCAGCCGCATCTCTTGCAGTAGTATTTGCATAGGTGAGTGACCCGGTGTCTTCATAAATACCCAATAATAACAATGTTGCTTCAATTATGCTAAGAGAGTGGTTGTTTTTTTCAATAAGCTGTTCAATAAAAAACGTTGTACAGGCGCCGCTTTCAACTTGATTGAATTCCCAATCAGGTGAAAGGTTATTTTTCTTTTTATGATGGTCGATCACAAAGATTCGAGTATTTTTCTTGAGTCCTTTTATTGTGATTAATGACTGTGTATCAACAAGAGTTACCGCTGTAATTGATTCCTTAGGTAGGTCTCCAACAGGGATAAATGGTAAATCTGCGGCATATAGGTGGAGAAATTCACGTACATTGCGGTTGAGCGTTTGGGGCAGGACCGCAAAAACGTTATCCTGCAGTAAGAAAGCGCCTAGTTGTGACGCAACCGCATCAAAATCTGATTGTTCATGGGTTAAAATGACCTGCATAATACTATTTTACCTGAATTAGGTCGGTGAATGACATTCAATTGGTTGACTATAATTATAGTGAAAACATATGACAGATAAACTTCTAGAGCAAGAAAAAATTCGCTATTCTCGGCATCTAAACATATCTGATATTGGTATATCCGGGCAGCTAAAATTAAAAAGGTGCTTCCGTGCTGATCATTGGTTGCGGCGGATTGGGTTCTTCATCAGCCATGTACTTGGCTGCTGCTGGAGTTGGCCATTTAGGAGTAGTGGATTCCGATGTAGTTGAACTAAGCAATCTTCAGCGCCAGATTATGCATGGGATGAATACCCTCAAACAGCCAAAAGTTTTATCTGCCAAGCACCGATTATTTGATATCAATCCCAATGTGCGAGTGGATGTTTTCAAAGAACGCATGACTGCTGAGAATGCACATCAAATAATCGGCGATTTTTCGATTGTTGTGGACGCGACAGATAATTTCGAGACACGATACCTGGTCAATTCAGTGTGCGTTGAAAAAGAGATTCCGTTTATCTATGGCGCAATTTATCAATTTTCCGGTCAAATGAGCGTTTTTTACGCAAGAAAAGGACCATGCTTTCAATGCGTGTTCAGCCAATTACCAACGCCGGAAGTCTCTGCTGCGAATCGGGGAATAGGAGTGATTGGAGCGCTTCCGGGTGTGATCGGCGCACTGCAGGCGATTGAAGCGATCAAAATGATTACTGAAATAGGTAACAGTATGATTGGTCGGCTGCTCCTGTATGATGGGTTGGAGATGACTTTTAAAGAGGTTAACGCAAAAGAGAATCCAGACTGTCCCGTTTGTTCAAAATAAGGAAATATCAATGCAATTAGAATCGCACGCAGGAAAGAAAATGCTGGTTGTGGTTGCGCACCCGGATGATGAAACCTTTGGGATGGGTGGAACACTGGCTCTATATGCCCATTTAGGAGTGGAAATTCATTTGATTTGTGCGACTCGAGGAGAGGTAGGGGAGGTGGAGGCGGAAAAACTGGAAAGATTTTCATCCATAGGCGAACTGCGTGAGCATGAGCTGCGCTGTGCGGCGGATGTGTTGGGACTTCGGAAAGTACATATCCTTGGCTACCGCGATTCAGGCATGCCGGGAAGTGATGAAAATAAAAATCCGTACGCGTTTATCAATGTACCTGTGAATGATGTCGCAAAAAAGATTGCGGTGATAATACGCGAGTTCAAACCAGAAGTCGTGCTTACCTTTGACCCTATCGGCGGGTATATGCACCCAGATCACATAGCAACTCATAAAGCGACGGTTGCCGCATTTGATTTAGCAGGTGATGAATCATTCATGACCAAACAACTGAAACCATTTAAACCAAGGAAACTATATTTTCACATCATTCCGCGCGCATTCTTGAAATTGATAGTATGCTTCATGCCGCTGTTTGGTGTAGATCCCAGTCAATTCGGAAAGAACAAGGATATTAACCTGACCTCGATACTTAGGGAGAATTTTCCAGTGCACGTGAAGATCAATTACCGCGGGTATGCAGGGGTTCGCGATAAGGCATCCGCATGCCATGCAAGTCAGGGAGGTGATAAGAAGAGTGGATATATCGTGGCCTGGATCATTCGTTTGTTCAGTTCAGTGGAGACATACATGCGTGGGTATCCGCGAATGGAGGATGGGAAGATCGAAAAAGATTTATTTTCAGGAGATTAAATTAATGAGGATAGGGTCCCGCTTACGGGAATATTCAGAAATGCGGCTTTCAATCTAACTTCAACTAACGATAGTTGCACTAAAAGAACCTTGAAGTAAATCTATTGGTTGTAAATAATTCATGTGAGTTAAACAATATCGTTGATGTTGAGCAACAGTCTGTGATTTGTTTGGTATGAAAAGGTTCGCGGTTTTCCTGTCCAGTCCTTTTTAGTGAAGATTAATTTCTGCTTTTTTCTATACGAGCAATTCATTATTAATCAGTCTTAATCCTGCCCAGGTTGTTCGGGGGGTTGTTCTACTGGTGTTTCTTTTAGTACCTCGTGTGATTTTTGTGCGGGCGGCAGGTGACGTGTTTCGAGACTGGCCAAGAAAATGACCTTGCGGAGGTTAAGCCAGGTTTCTTTTAGTTTCCAAGCTTTCCAATCTTTTAGAAAGGCTTTGTATAATCGACTGCGTTCTCTTTTGCGGTTCTTGATGAGATATTCAATTCCGGGTTTGATGCGGTTGTAAGGGCTTGCGTATCCATAAAAATCCTTGATGCGTTTCATTTCTTTATTCATGAAAACGGGCAGAAAATCAATCCACACGTCACTGTCATGAATATTACCCAAATATTCCTGTGCCTGGCGGACAGTATCCAGGGCAAAATCCATTTTCTGTTTATATAGATCGGAAAATACCTCTAATGCGTAGCGGAGTTGTTTGGCACTGATGCGCATTTGGTGTAGCTCTTCCACTCGGTCGGGATCGAATATAAAAACCTCATATAAGAGAAATTCATCCAGTCGGGTCTGTATTTGTTTGTATCCTAATCGATACAATTCTGAGGAGAAAAACATTTCGCCATCGCTGTTTTCAAGTGCTGCTTCCGTCCATGTATTCATTTCAACAATAGACGCGCTATTGAGAATCACTCCGGTGATCTTTTTTGTATTTTCTTGCTTCTGAAGGCGTTTTTGTTTCAACCGCATCCGGATACGGCGGAGGCCAGAACGGATTTTGTTATCTTCGGCGGATTCATAAACCTCATTGATGAGATCAATCTGCACATCCAGGTCGCGGACACTGCCGAAGGATTTTGTGATCGTGCGGATGTCCTTTTCCCAGGATTTTATTTTCTTATTCGGTAAGTATTCCGAGAATACTTCTAACACTGTTCGTATTCGCCGCGAGGAAACACGCAGGTCATGAATATCTTCGATGTTGCTGCGTTTCAAAATATTCCGCGCGGTTTTTTTCAGCGTTTGAATATTAGGAAGTAGTGATTTTGCGCAGTAATGGAAAACACTTTTATCTTCTTTCTTATCTGCCATACGATCCTGCTCCTTCCCCTTGTAAATATTTATTTGTTATATTCATCAAGAATCGGTTGGATGTGGGCCATGATCTCGTTATTGGTTGCCTTGATTGAGTAATTCGCATTTATAATGTGGAAATTGAATTCTTTAGCCATTATGTCAAATTGCTCAAGCATGCGGGTTTGATATTCCCGGAAACTGTCATAAAGATTATTCAGTTTGAGAATATCCATTCCTGCTTCCCAGTAATTAATACCCCGCCCATGTACAATGCGAGTAACCAGCGTATCAATATCCGCTTTCAGGTATAAGACCATATCTGGTATAAGGGAAAAACCGTAAATATCCCGCGCCCAAGAAGGATCAATCCCACGTACCACGTCGCGGGCAATAATTGAATAAAAATAGCGGTCAGAAAGAACAATGAAACCAGCTTTTAGGGCTGGAATGATCTGGTTCTCAAGCCGGTCGGCAAAATCTGTTGCATAAAAGAGACTGTTTGTAAGTGGGGAGAGTGTAATGCCGCCTTTAGCTTCTTCTATGCCCGGTTGGGTGAGGGGGGATCTGCGCAGACCTGTATCTGAGACTGCATACCCACTTTTCTCCAGCCATTTCTTAAGTAAATCAACCTGCGTGGATCGACCGACCCCATCTGTCCCTTCAACAACGATCAATTTACCGGGTAATATTTTAACTTTCTTATAAGGAAAACCAGATCCATAAAATTTAGTGGGTGCCATTTTTCACCTCCGTTTGTGAGGTGTTGCTTCTTTTCGCCTGATGCCGTGCATAATTTCGCGCAGATGCCACAGGGTTTGGTAACCCCCGCCACCCTTTCAGTACATTGTTGACCAATCTTCTTACCTCTTTTTGCTGTTTGTGCACCGGGCGTGTGGCATCCAATACTTCAAAACCGAATTCACCAACCATTTTTTCATATTCTTTCAATATTTTTTCCTTGGAATAGGCGAAAGCTTGCGATTCGTTTATCTGAAAGATTNAGGTCCATTCCTGCTTCGTAATATTTAATCTTGGAACGTGAAGAGGTTATGCGTTCAACAGCGTCATCCAAAGGGACTTTAAAATAAATAACCAGATCAGGTTGAAAAGCGAAGGAATATAAATTGCGGACCCATTTTCGGTCCACACCGCGTACAACATCACGAGCAAACCCGGTAAATGCATAGCGGTCTGAAAGGACGATCACACCTGCTTTGAGCATTGGTAAGAACTGATTCTCCCAACGATCTGCGAAGTCGGCCGCCTGGATGAGGCTAAAAGTTGTGGGAGTGAATGCTTTTTCTTTTTTNCCCATCTTTGTTGTGCTTTTTACAAGCGGAGAAGAATTCCATTCACTGAAATAAACAGACTTCCCCTTTTCTGTAAGCCATTTGTAAATCAGATCAATTTGAGTGGATTTTCCGCTTCCATCGATCCCTTCTACGACGATTAACTTACCCGCACAAATATTTGGTTTTAACATAATTGTTTCCTCTTTAATAAAAGAGCTTGACTATTTTGATTATATCAAGCCCTTACCATCAAATAAATAATATTGAATGTCTTATCTATTCATCTATTTCACGAGGCAGTTCATCATCCGATTGATCCATTTCTAATAATTCCCCTGATATGATGAATATTGTTCGTTCACAAATATTCACTGTGCGGTCAGCGAAACGCTCCAGGTTGTGGACCACCCATAACAGGAAACTGGCATCATCAATGATTGCCGGATTCGCGATCATAGCATTAACAATTGCCCGATAGGATTTATTGAATAATTCATCAACTAAATCATCTTCATCTGGTATCTTGATTGCCAATTCCATGTTTTCATTCACGAATGCTGATAAAGCGCGGTGAAGCATACTTACACCTAGATCAGCCATTTTTTCAATATCACGAATAGGGATTGGAATATCAGCCATTCCAAGCCGAATCGTATTATTAGCAACCCCTTTTGCGTAGTCGCCCATCCGCTCCAATTCATTGGATACCAAGAACATAGCGGATAACAGACGCAGGTCATGAGCTAAGGGCTGCTGTGTGGCGAACAAGATCATGATTGCATTTTCGATAGCGAAACGTTTATCGTTTATTGCCTGATCTTCTTCAATAATTATTTTTGCAGCTTCAAGATCTTTTTGTTTAAAAGCAGCAACAGAATCAAGGGTAGCTTGTTCGACCATGCTGCCGAGCAATAGGATCTCGTCTTTTATTTGTTGTATCTTTCTATTGTAAATTTCTCGTGCCATAAATCACCTCTTCTAACCGAAACGGCCTGAAATATACTGTTCAGTGAGCTCTTCTCTTGGNTTGGTGAAAATTTTAACTGTTTTACCCGATTCAACTAAGTACCCAGCCCGATCTTCAGCCATGTTAAAGAATAAAGTNAAGTCNGATGCGCGAGCAGCCTGCTGCATATTNTGCGTTACTATAACTATAGTATATTTTTCCTTCAATTGATGGATAAGGTCTTCTATTTTTAAGGTAGCAATCGGATCAAGGGCAGAAGCTGGTTCATCCATAAGAATTACCTCGGGTTCAACAGCCAGCGCACGTGCAATGCAAAGCCGCTGCTGCTGACCGCCAGATAATACAAGGCCTGATTTATTAATATGATCCTTTACTTCATCCCAAAGAACTGCCTGGCGTAAGCTTTTTTCCACGATTTCATTCAGTACTTGCTTATCGCGGATGCCGTGAGCGCGGGGGCCAAAGGCTATGTTTTCAAATATAGATTTCGGAAAGGGGTTCGGTCGCTGAAATACCATCCCTACCATCTTCCGTAATTCAACCACATCGGTTTCAAAAATATCTTCTTCATCTATTTCGATTTTACCGGTTGTATGTACCGATGGAATCAGATCATTCATCCGATTGAATGACCGCAGGAATGTGCTTTTCCCGCAGCCGGAGGGTCCGATGATGGAAGTAATCTTATTAGCAGGAAGGTCTATGGTTATATCCCGTAAAGCTTGAAATTCGCCATAGTAGAAGTTGAAATTATGAACGCTGATTTTTGACTTTCCGTTATTGTTGATTCCCATTATTAATCCTATTTACCCGAGAATTTTTTTGCGAATTGGCGAGACGTGATATTGATCGCTAATTTCAAGAATACAATGATAATGATCAAAATTACTGAGGTGCCTAGCGCTATATCAAACGCAGTTTGACCGTCGTTGGCAGTTTCCACTTTGCACCCTTGATGCTTGAGGTTATATGCAAGTGTTTCTTGAAGGGCGGGTTCATCTTCTACAATCAATATTTTTTCAACCATTTGCCCCAACCATTTTTTCTATCATATCAATAAAATCTTTCGCAATTATCATCCGGTCAAAATTCTGCTCTAAATACGCTTTTCCACGTTTTCCAATTTTTACTAACCCATTGCGGTGACTGTACATTTCAAGAACAGCTTTTGCAATCGCGTGTGGGTTACCAGGTTCACAAAATATACCGCAGTCAGCGGATTCAATCACTTCTCGTATAACTCCATCGATTGCCAGGATGATTGGCTTACCTGCAGCCATGTAATCAAAAACCTTATTGGGATAGGTGGTTTTATATAGTTCGATTGGCTTCAAAATGGCGATGCATACGTCTGAAGCCTGCAAGTATTCAGTGATTTTGTTTTTGGGGANTGGATTTAAAAATTCTACATTTGATAATCTCAAAGATTCAGCCAGTGTAATTAGATTGTTCTTTTCCTTTCCGTCACCAATAAAAACTATTTTTATGTCATTATTTATTTCTATAAGTTTGGCTGTCTGTAAGACCACAGGGAGATCATTGGACATCCCATGCGCACCAGCATAAAGAAGGATAAATTTATCTTTCCAACCTAACTCATTACGAATTNGAATCGTTTTTGTGGGAGTAAAAGCGGTTGTATCGGATCCGTTGGGAATTAGAGTAACATTCTGGCCACCTTTTAATTGGACATGTTCCATATAACCCGGGGAATTAACCATGATCCTATCGGCACGGTGGTAGAGGAAAAGTTCTAACCATAATGATAAGTTTATCAATACTTTATTTTTCAAGACGCCAACGGCAATCGCAAATGCAGGCCAGAGATCTCTGATTTCTAAAAGATAAGGCACTCGTTTTAATTTTGAAACGAGCCAGGCTGTGAAACTTTGAAAAATAGGAGGAGATGTTCCCCAAACAATATCCACCTTCTTGATTTTCATTGAAATGAAGAAAGAAGAAATCATAAATGAAAAGTAACTTAACAATCGGTGGACGAAACTTTTATGCAATGCGGGATAAGTATAGGCACGGTATATAGATATCATGCCCTCCATCTCTATCTCAACTTGTTGGTTTTGAGTAATTTTACCCGTCAGATAACTGACCGGGCTGGCAATGATGCTGATTTGATGGCCCCGATCGGCCAGAAATCTTGCAAATTCATGGTGGCGGGTGCCTCCAGGCTCGTTGAGTGCAGCGAAAGCTTGATGAATTAGTAGGATATGCATATGTTGATTTTAATTGATTTATGAAAATGTGAATCGTGATGTGATTGTTACAGGTAAAGCATGAGTAACTGAATAACGAATTGATAATGCGGGAAGTTTTTGGCCATATGTGGGGGAGAACCAGCCTAAAAGAGGTTCTTCTTGTGCTTTGCCTGAGATTNNTCGGCCCTTATTATAGAAGGTCAGTACGGAAGTGATGGTTTTTATNTCAGAAGATATGTGCAACTTAACGGATCCGAAGGGGGCAGAAAGTGTACATGTGTTTCCGGTAAATTGCAATGGCCAATTAGGAAGCAGCCAATGCAGGTCAATTTTATATTCATCCTTTGATAAGTATGGTGAAAACACAAAATCTACAATCTCCCATTTCTGGGTTGAAATTTTTTTCAAAGTACGCCGATGCACTACGCGCAGTTTTTGATATCCATATTGCTCTGCGCATATCTGGTTGTCACTTTGGTCAACTATCTTCGACTGTGCCCAATCCAACCAAAGGAAGCGTCCTGC
>JGI24724J26744_10003525_pt1 | contig 10129 bp, 13 predicted proteins | sample Cruoilmetagenom7_FD_26744 | JGI IMG/M metagenome (IMG submission 26744)
GGCTCACAGTGGATGCCCCACGGCTTGAGAGAGCGGTGTAGCTCGCCCTATACCGGGCATCCTCTATATAAGCAGCGGCGAGGCTGTGAATAGAGGATTTTATTATGCCAAGTACAGACCTGGGCACCATGGAAATCGACCATGTTGATGCGATTTCTAACTCAGACATTATCAACTTAGTGGCTCGCATTGACCTGGGGTTAATGCAGTTCAGTCGAACCCAGTCAGCCACGACGAACGGAACACACCGCGCAGATATTGACATTATTAATGGGTGGATAGACTCGTTTGAGCAAATGTTTAAGCATTTTGCTAACCAGCCCGAGTTGTTTATGCCTAAAGCGCATCCAAAAACAAAAAACCTGCCTGCGCCTCCGGTGGTGAATATTGTCCAAAACCCGTCAATGCAAAATCTTCTGTATAGCTTGTCGCACATGCGTACAGAACTGCTTTTTTGCGAGAGCGCAGAGCGGTTAAACGGGTTTCAGTCACGGCAGGGCGAGGTAGTTGTACTCCCGTGGATTGAAAAGTTCAAAGCCTTTGCGGCGCTGATGAAGGACAACGTTGACCCGTCGAACGCAGATCGAACATGGTTCCCTGATGCCGACCTGCAAGAGCCAGGGGTGAATGTGGGCGACCCTCGGTAACGCGGTGGGTAAAAAACAGGAAACAGGGCCGGGTAAAACCGGCTTTCCCTAGCGTCACAAGTTACCGCCAGGTAGGGGGTACAAGAAATAAAACTCCACGATAAAGAGGTTTTGAGTGATTAAAATCGCGCAATACAAAGGCAAGTCGTGGGTTAGCAAGGCGATTAAATTTGTTACCCGAGGGCAGTATAGCCATACGGCAATTATGCTGGCCGACGATTGCATTGTTGAGGCCTGGGAGGGCAGCAACTCGGTAAGGGTTATTGAATCACTGGCTGAGGGTCACAAGCCCGGCACACCTGTTGATATTTACAGTGTGCGCATGGGCTCTGAGCAAGAGCGGGTGTTTCGTGAGTTTGTGTTAGCGCAAGTCGGCAAGAAATACGACTACTGGGGCATTTTCGGTTTTTTACGGCGCAAAGATTTGCAGCGCGGCGAAAGTTGGTTTTGCTCAGAACTATTTGCCGCCGGTTGCGAAAAAGCGGGGGTGACGCTGTTAAAAAACGTGCGGCCCTCGCAGGTGTCGCCGTCAATGGTGACACGCTCGCCCATTACGCAGTTTGTTGAGGCGCGGGTTGCGTAAGTTAACGCTATTGCTAGCCAGCGCAGTGCTGACGGCCTGCACTCGGGTAACGGTATTGCACGTCGACGCCTCGGATCATTTTTACATTATCGGCAATACGGCCTGTATGGCTGTAGGGCACTGAGGGTGTATGTACCACGCAGAGGCGTTGATCTTGCACCCGATAACGGGCCGCAAGGTTTGGCTGCTGCGCGAAATACCCACAGGCACATTTGGCGAAGACTGGGAATCGAGCCTGGTGGTGGTACGCAAGCACTGGCTTTGCACTGACGCCGAAATACTGCTGGCAGAAAAACTGAATTCAACAGCGCGCTATCGCGCTCTGCGTAGCACCTTAAAAACACTGAAATTTAAAAGCGCCTGGGCCTTGCGGCATGGGCGCATTAAACGCTATCGCGTCGCATAACATTAAAGAGGTTTAACCATGGCAGACCAGCAGTTTGTTTATCTGGAGAAAAAAAAGGACACCGGCATTTATCGGTGTCGCGGGGCATTGGGCCAGGGCGATGACTTTGAATCGTTCGCTAAAAAAATGCTGGGCAACGGCCTGAAAGCGTTTGTTTCTGACACCCACCAGGGCCGCGAAATTCAACGCAGCGAGAAAGACGCTGGCGAAATAACAACTACCGTGCTGGAGGTGTAATCGTGGCTGGATTCCGACCCGACGAAGGCGAAACAGTAAGTAACGCAATTTTGTTTAACCGCGACCTCGCTGACCGCGATGCCGATCTTGAATTGGGCTTGTTCACCAATGTCGCCCCCGGTGAAACCATCACCGAGGCGGCGCTGACAGAGCCCGCTGGCGGCGGCTATGCGCGCATGACTTTGACGGATGCCAGTTGGTCAGAATCGCCGCAGAGCCAGGTCAACCACCCGCAAAAAGTCTTCACGCCTGCTGGTGCCAATTGGACTGGTGTACAGGGGTATTTTGTGGCCACCAAAGCCGCTGGCGGCACGCAGCGCATACTGATGATTGAGGTCGACCCCAACGGGCCAATTACGGTCAATGACGGCAACGACTACGCAGTCACACTACACGCAACCTCAACGTAATAATTGAAGGCTGGCAGGGTGCGGCTGTTTGAAGAGGGCCGCTGTGCCAGGGCGTACACAGCAAAACAACCGTTAACTTTTAAGGGCGAGAAAACATGAAAAATCTATTTGCCGCATTCTTAATGCTTGTGAGCTTTGCGTCGTTCGCAGAGTTCGACCGATCTAATCCGGCGGATTTAATAGCGCTGAAAAGCGAGGTGGATAACGACCCGTCCGGGATGGGGTACGCACCTGTAGTCACGTCAACCTCGGAGCTGTTGGCCCTGCTTAACAACCCTGATAACAACGTAGGTGGCGAGACAGGCGCGGCACCTATGACAGCGGGAGCTTTGCTTAATGCTATCTGGGACGTGGCTATATCATCACAAGATCAGTTTAAACTAAATTTGCTGTTTAGCAGCAGCGGTGGTTTGTCGGCGGATATGAGCGACTTTAAGGCAGAGGTGTCTGATCTTTCTACGGGTATTGCAAATGCAATCACTACAATCATTCGGCCGTTATCGAGAGCCGAAGCTGTATTTTCAGATATTGACGAAAATAATGTGCATGAGTTTGTCACTATCACCCGAGAAGATTGGTTTGCAGCGAGGGATTACCAGTGAGTATTGATTTGGTGGCGTTAAATGCCGCTGACCCTGGCGGCACAGTAGAGAGCGCATACGCGACACTTAGCGCAGAAGCCCTGCCAGCGACTTATGGCACGTTGACAGGTAACGATCTGCGGATATGGGCGGCGGGAAACCCCACATCATACACACAGCTAAAAGAGGCTGCTGCGACCAGCGTGGCGGCTGAAATGGCTCACATGCTGGTTACATCGCCTGATTCAATCCTAGAGTTAGGTAAGCCGGAGGTCATGGGCTTGGTTGATGACCTAACAAGCGCCAATTTTATAGAGGCGTCAGGTACAGCAGCCCTACTTGAAGCGGCTGAAATCAACACACTTAAATGGCCGCGACTCAAAATAGGCCAGATAATAACAGCGCGAAGACAGTTAACTATTGCCGACTCTGACCCCAGAACGGGTGTTGAGCCGGTATCGGTAGCAGAACCGCAAGAAGGCGCGCCCGAGTACGATGCGAAAAAAGCAAGTTACGACGCATATAAACTGCTGTTCGATACATACATCGAGACAGTAGCTGGCGACGTGGCAACCATTAAAGGTGTGCACAACTACCCCAATCTAAGCGTGTCTGAACTGCGCAATATCCGCAAGCTGCGCGACCAAGGGAGAATCTAAATGACTATCGGGGCGGGTGATAGAGTTGATAAGTTTGGTACGCTTGATGACCTCGACAGCACGTCGGCAGCAGTAGCTGACGGCCAGTACTCGGTAGCAGGGGACATAGCCGCATGGACAAACGATGACGACGCATCAAGGGCTAACGTAGCACTGACATGGCAGTATGCTAGCGGCACATTGGATGCCGGTGCTTATGTAGAGCTTCACATGAGGCGCATAAACTACACCGGCACTTTTGATGAAGAAGTTCCTAGTGACGACTATCGAGGATCGTTGGTGGGACGCTTCCGGTTAGATGATGGGCTTGCTACGGCAACAAACAGTATGTCAATGACCAGTATCGACTTAAATAACTTTAAGTCCTCGCAAGAATATGAGCCTTATATAAGGAACGCTTCCGGGGTGCAAATTACCGCAGGCTGGAAGGTTGAGATAATGCCGATTACGGACGGTGCTCACGCATAATGGGTAACGCCTACTATCCACTGGGTGCCAAGCATCTAGCCGCGCTGCCAGATTTCCCGGTGCTTGCAGAGCCGGACGGGATGCTCGCGGCCTTGGTTGGCAGTAAAGCTGACTCGATGATTAGCTTAATCAGTGATAGCGATGTTAGCGTGGCAGGTGCGTTCAGAGCAGTAGAGCAATCAGTGCTTGGCCCCGCGTTTAAGTATACAGCCACAGATACCGCAGAGAGAGGGCTGGAACCTACAATAGCTTCAACATCGGGCAGCTATACGTTTCAAATTGTAGGAGTATGGCCCGACACAAAACCTAACGCATCGCCTTACTTTTTTGATACACAGTCTGGTCGAATGCTTATGGGCCATAACTCAACCAACGATATCTCCCTCTATTCTGGGGCTTGGCGCTCGTTTGGTTATGCCCCCTATGGCAAGGGCGCGCAGAATATAGTCGTTGAAATGGACGGTGTTGATGGCACTGCAGAACTTTGGATAAATGGCGCGCTAGAGGGGTCAGTAAGTTACACGGCAAAAAATATCGGCGGAACATCGAAGATATGGGCGCGGCACGCCAACGGGAGCGGAGACAACTCGCCGACAGGTGTGACACTTGTCGCCTACAATATATGGGATCATGTAAAAGGTGATGCTGCTAGGCGGTCTGAGCTTGAAAATTCCTTCGCGTACTTAAAGCCTCGTCGCAATTATTGGGTAATGCCAAGCGGCGATACAACCCCTTCAATTACCGGCAATGTGCCATTTAACAGTACCCCAACGGCGCATATAAGTTATCGACAAAAATTAGCAGGTGCTGTAAATCTTGCCACTTCTACTGATGCTGAATTTCACCTAAAGGAAAAACTAACCGGCATAGTTGACTTAAACACCTCTCCGATAGCCGTATTAGCACACGCCCAAAAAACAACAGGCGATGTTGCGCTGGATTTATCCCCCGCAGCAGCATGGAAGTACAGCCAAAAGCTAGACGGTGCAATAAACTGGAACACAAGCCCTGGTGCTGTGTTCGGTGGCACGCAGGCGATTGCCGGTAACGTGGTATTTTCTGCGCTACCGGCGACACTGTTTAGCTATGCTCAAAAAACCACGGGCGAGGTCACGCTAGGTGTTTCACCGGCTGCCCTGTTCGGGGGTGGCCAGGCGATTACCGGCGCTGTCGCTTTCGACCAGTCGCCTGCGGCATTGCTGTCACACCGGCAAAAAACAAGCGGTGCGGTGGATTTTGATTTAGCCGCGAGTGCTGATTTAAACCATGCGCAAAACTTCAACGGCGAACTTGATTTTGATTTATCGGCAAGCGCCGGGCTTAACTACGCACAAAACATTAATGGCGACATTAACGTTGGCTTGTCGCCAGCGGCGCAATTTGGTAACGCTGCGGCAATAACCGGCAGCGTTACCTTTGATATTTCAGTGCTGTCTGACTTTGCGACAACTGAGCGCATTAGCGGCGATATTGACTGGCAATTAACGCCCAACGCCATGTTTGGCTCGGGCTTGATTATTGCGCGGGGCGACCTGCTAAACCTGCCGTTGAAATTCAGCAAACTTACGCTACATTAACCACCACATTAGCGACACTCCATGAGAGAAGTAATCGAGCTGGTTCAGGGTAACACCTCTGACGTAAAGCTCACTCGCCCCGACTTTCCCGACTTGCCCGATGCCCTCGATGGCAACTGGCTATGCCAGCAGGCAGTAATGGATTGCGCGGGCGCCTTGGTGATTGGTATTTCGACCGTCAGCGACAAAGCCCTTGATGAGTTTGGCAAAGAGCGCTTTGTGGTTGCGGTAAGCCCCACCGACAGCGCGACCTTAAGCGTAGCGGCGGGCGAGCCCTATCAGGAATACACCTGGTTGATTGAAGTGAGCAACCCAACAACCATACCCCCTTACAAAAATGAACATCACATTACCTTGAGGGTGTTTAGCCAAGGCATCGCCTGATGGCAACAAAAAAGACACCGAGCAAAATTCCTGAAAGTGTACGGGCCGGCCACGACGGCGAGAGCATTACCTGGTTTGCCGATGAGTTTGGTCTAACCCGCCATAGCGTTAGAAAGAAAATCACCGACGCCAATGTGCATCCGTCGGGCAGGCAGCGCGGCAACCCGCTATACAGAGTGAGTGACGTGGCACCTTATTTGGTGTCAAGCAGGGGCGGGGGTGAGGACGGCGAAGACGAGCCACTGCCAGACCCCGACCGCATGCACCCCGCCGACATGAACGCTTACTGGTCGGCGCAAAAAAACAAGGTTGAAACCAGCCGCTCGCACGACAAGCTGCTGGCCGAGCGTGGCCAACTACTCGAGTACGACAACGTGGAGTACGGCATTGCCGCCCTGTTGCGCACCCTGCGTGAAGGGCTGCTGGTGGCGGGTGACTTGATCGACGCCGAGGCTGGCTTGTCAGGCAAGCAACGCACGATATTGGACAAGCAAGTTGATTTAGTGCTGGACAACTTAAGAGCTTCGGCACAGCAAATACAGGACGACGTAACGGGTGACGAGCTATCAGAGGATTGAACCTCTAATACGCAGCGCGACCGGGTTATTGTCACCACCTGAAAGATTAGAAGTTAGCGAGTGTGCGGCGAAATACCGCCACATGAATAATCGCGGTGCTTATGTTGGCCCCTGGCAGAACGAAAGGGTGCCGTATTTAGCCGACATTATGAACGTGTTGACCTCGCGTGACTTTGGCGCGTGCTGCTTTGTGACTAGCGCCCAGTCGTCGAAAACTGAAGCCATTATTAACTGGATTCAGTACACCGCCCAGGTCGACGGCGCTGACATGCTGGTTTACGAAAAAAGCCAGGATGACGCCCAGGATTTTAGCGAGCGTCGACTGGGCAGAGCGCACCTGGATTCGCCAGAGTTTGGCGCGAGTTTACTACCGGGCAAAACTGCAGACCGGGTACACACCAAGTTTTATAAAAACGGCTCAATGTTAAGCCTGTTGTGGCCCACCAAAAACAAGCTGGCGGGTAAGCCTGCAGCACGGGTGGCGCTAACCGATTACGACCGTATGCCGCCCGACATTGACGGCGATGGTAGTGCGTTTGATTTGGCCCGTGGCCGCACGCGCACCTTTCGCAGTTTTGGCATGACCTATGTGGAGAGCTCGCCGAGCTTCCCCATTAAAGATGCGAAGTGGCGGGTTAACCCAGAACGGCCTCACGAGGCACCGCCCTGTGAAGGAATTATCGGGATTTACAACCGGGGCGACCGTCGACGGCGTTATTGGCCTTGCCCAGTATGCGGCGAATGGTTTGAGCCTGACGATAAACACTGTATTTGGCTGCCCACGCCGCATTTAGTGGAGCGGGCCGAAAGCGTAAAAATGCAATGCCCCCACTGCCTTGAGGGCTTGATTGCCCCCGAAGACAAGCTGGCCACCGACCGCGACGGCGAATGGCTAATTGAAGGCCAGCGCATTGACAAAAACGGCAAGATTACCGGCCAGCCACGGGAGTCTGACATTGCCAGCTTTTACCTACTGGGGGTGGCGGCGGCCTTTAATGATTGGAGCAAAATGTTTCTCGGGCTATGGCAGGCCGATGAGGAGTACGACCGCACGGGCAGCGAGACCACGTTAAAGTCAAAAACCAATATCGACTTTGGCAAGCCTTACGAACACCATGGTGCCGAGTGGTGCCGCATACCCGATGACCTGATGGACAGGGCAACGGATTACGGCGAGCGGGTTATTCCCGAGAACGTGCGATTTATTGGCGCCACCATTGATATTGGCGGCAACAACTTTGAAGTGCAGGTTCACGGCCTGGGCATAGAGCCCGGCGCTGATAGCTGGGATGTGTATGTGATCGACCGCTTTGTGATACGCAAAAGTAACCGCAAAGACAGTGCCGGTGACCCCTACCCGGTCAAGCCCGGTGCCTACTCTGAAGACTGGGAGCTGATTACCGAGCAGGTCATTGATAAAAGCTACCCCCTGGCTGACGACAGCGGGCGGCGCATGGGCATGAAAATGGTGTTCTGTGATTCCCACGGACAAGACGGCGTGACCAGCATGGCGTACCGCTATTACGGGCGTTTGCGCAAACACAATAAACACCAGCGCTTTATGTTGTTGAGGGGCGAGGGCAAGAACCGCAACCTGCCCCGCATTGAGCGAACAACACCGGACAACAGCAAGCGCGGCAACCGCCATGCCGTAGCGCGTGGCGAGGTGCCAGTGCTGAGGCTCAACAGTAATGTGCTGAAAGACTGGCTCAATTTGCTGCTAGACCGGGACATTCCCGGTGGTGGTTATATCCACTTTCCCCAGTGGTTTATTGAGCGCAAACGGTTTTTCTTTGACGAGCTGTGTGCCGAGACCCGCGACGACAAAGGCAACTGGAACCGCAAGGGCCGCAACGAGGCCTGGGATTTGCTGTATTACTTCTTGGCAATGCTGTTGCACCTGAACTGCGAAAAGGTCAATTGGCGCAAGCCACCGAGCTTTTGCCAGCCATGGGACAAGAACCCCCTGGTGTTCCACCCCGATAAACCCGACGACAAGAAACCCAAAGGCCCAACGCTCGCCGAGCTTGGCGCCGATATGTTGTAGCGCTTACCCACTAGAACACCAACCCCAAACGAGACCACCCTATGGCCGGAACCGCGAACGACGCGCTGCTTGCTGACGCCCGCGAAAAGTATCACCTGTTGCTTATCGGGCAGGCGGTGCGTGTTGCGGTGGACCAGAACGGCGAGCGGGTGGAGTACAACACCGCCAACGCGGCAAAACTGGCTGAGTACATTCGCCAACTTGAAACCATTACCGGCACAGCGGCTGCTAAGGCACGCCGACCATTAGGCTTTATATTATGAAGCGCAGCGCCAACCAGCTACCCGTCGTCAGTGATGGCGGTGCCACCGCGCAGCGCATGGGTGGTGGCTTTGACGGTGCCGACCGGCTAGACCGGCAAATAGCCACATGGTCGCCCAATCGCCAGTCGGCAGACAGCGCCTTGCTGGATGTGAAAGACGAACTCGACTACAAAACCATTGAAATGGGCAGCAACGACGGCTATGTGGCCGCTGCTGCTGACAAGTACCGCGACAGCATTGTGGGCAGTCGCTTTAAGCTCAACGCCACGCCCGATGCCAACTACTTAGCCAGCCTGGGCTTTACCGATAGCATGTTGCAAGAGCTTCAAGACGAGGTTGAAAGCCAGTTTAGCCTGTGGGCCGAAAGCCCTAATCACTGGGTTGATGCTGCAGGCAAGAACACCTTTACCGGCCTGTTGCGCCTGGCGATTGGCGGGCAGTACCCCCAGCACGGCGAAATACTCGCCACGGCTGAATGGCTGCGTGATGGCCGACCCATGAACACCGCCATTCAAATGACCGACCCGGCGCGCTTGAGCAATCCGCCAACTCAGCCAGAGAGCCGTTATTTCAGGGGTGGTGTTGAGACCAACAAGTGGGGCCGCGCCCTGCGTTACCACATCCGCGAAGGCCACCCGCATGACCACCGCAATCACTACCAGCAATTGCGCTGGAAGCCTGTAGCTGCTTTCAAGCCCTGGGGCCGCAAGCAGGTTATACACCTGTTAGAACAACGCCGTACCGACCAAAGCCGAGGTTATGGGGCACTGGTGGCGGCACTTAAAAGTATTCGCACCCGCAAAAAGCTCACCGATATTGAGCTTCAGAACGTGGCGCTTAATGCTATGTATGCTGCGTCACTGGAAACCGACCTACCCCCAGAGGTGGCGGCAGCAATCATGGGCGGCGACAACAATGAGGCTGGCGATAGCGAGTCGTACACTAATCTAATCGAACAAATTACCAGGGTGCTTGGCGGCAAAAGCGTGCATCTTGATGGCGTAAAGGTGCCAATGATACCGCCCGGCACCAAGTTGCGTATGCAGCGGGCCACGGCGTCAGCGAACGCGCAGTTCAGCTTTGAAGACAGTCTGTTACGCCAGGAGGCCCGCGCAGCTGGCATGAGCTTTGAGGAGTACACCGGCAATTTCAGTAAAACCAATATGGCATCGGCCACCCGCGCACTGGCCGAAACCTGGAAGTTTATGTCGGCGCGCAAAGCGTTTTTGGTCGACCCGCTGGCAACCAATATTTACGCCCTGTGGCTAGAAGAAAGCATTAGCAAAGGC
>JGI24724J26744_10003526_pt1 | contig 10129 bp, 5 predicted proteins | sample Cruoilmetagenom7_FD_26744 | JGI IMG/M metagenome (IMG submission 26744)
GGATCAAAGGCCGCACATTGACCAACGCCGTTTGAGGCCCCGGTACGATACCCTTCTGAAATCGTGAAATAACCAAGAACATCATCGGTAAAGTCGTACGANGCGTTGAATTTGAACANTGTTCCGTCATCCGACTGATCGAGGNCCGGGTCAAAGCTCAAGTTTTTCACATCGCCCAGAGACATTGGCATATAGGACAGCGGCTCAAAGAGCGGGAAATCGACGGCAGAGGCAGCTTGCAATTCATAATCGTACAAGCGACCGCCGACGGTTACGGTCAGCTTTTCGGTGAAGTCATAGCCAATTTCACCGAAGAACGCTGTTTCTTCCAATTCTTGCCGATCCGCCGAGAAGTATTCCAGAGCATCGGGGCGATCGGTCAAACCGAAAGCGAAATTGGTGTTTACGTAGGGCACAAAATTCGGAACAAACTCGCTCGACGTCGCCGCCAGTTCAAGCTTGTTATAGTAAGCGCCNACGATCCAGTTCAATGGTCCATCGGTGGTTGAGACCAAACGTAATTCTTGGTTGATGCGTTCTTCTTCACCCACTTCATGGGTGAAAGATGTAAACTGCGGGAACGCTTCGTAGCTATACTCCAAGCTGATCAGAAGATCAGTTTGATCACGCTGGCCGTTATCTTCGAACTTGCTCAGACCCGTGGCCGACGTGAGTTCAGCAAATCCAAGATCTGCTACAACTTCAAGCGAAAGCAGCTCGTTGGTGATCGTGTTTGGTTCAAGAACCCGCTTTGCAGACTCGTACTTTCCGGCTTGGAAGTGTGTTGCCCGATGGCTGGAAATCCGGCGGCCACCAATATCGGCCTCCTGATAGTGGTAGGTCAGCGTGCCGTCGAGCCAATTGGTTGGCTGCCAGCGCGCGGCGATACGGCCAGAAAGTGTTTCCTCACCATCCGCATCTTCGACACTGCGAAGGTTGGCCGCNACATCGGCCGCGTCTGTAAAGTCCGGATCCGGGTTGGAAACGCCGATCTGTTGGACAACAAATGGATAGTCAACAAAGCCGCTATCGTCTTCGAAATCCAAGGAGCCCCGGATCGCAAAATTTTCGCTGAGCGATTTGTTGAAGGTGAAGCCCGCTTCATAGCTGAAATCGTCGGCTTCAGAATATTGTGAAACTTCGGTGCGAATCTCAAACAGGTCAGTTTCGAAGTCAGGTTTGTTTGGAATATAGCGGATCGCGCCGCCCAGGGTCCCGGCGCCATACAGCGTCCCCTGTGGCCCAAGCAGGACTTCGACGCGCTGCATATCGTTCAGCTTAAGGTCGACGAAGACAGGAATCTCACCAATGTACGTCGCAACGGTGCCGCCACCGTCATTATTGCCGTCGCCAGAGCCGAGCGGGTCGGCGTTAAGGCCACGAACGATAACCGGGTTACCTTGGCGTCCGCCACGGTCAACGACGTTGATCCCGGGGACATAAGCGAGTGTGTCGGCGAGTTCGTCGAACCCTTGCTCTTCGATCTGGTCACCGCTCATCGCGGCGATGTTGAGCGGGATATCCTGCACGCTTTCGGCGCGGCGGGTCGCGGTTACGATAATTGTGCTCTGGCGCGCTTCTGCGTCCGTGTCGTCCTGAGCGGCGGCGGGCAATGCGGCTGCCAGCCCGGCCGTCACGAGCGCAAGAGCGCTAGATGTTTTCAAAAAAGCGGTTTTCAAAGTTTAAGTCTCCGTTTTAGTCGATATTCAGGATCTACCGCAATGGCTGTCTGACTGAAGATATCGGCTACAACCGTGACAAAAGATTTCGGCGATGCAATTATTTTGTGGCAGCTGCTGTGGCAATCGGGTGTTTTTTACCAAAAATGATGCAAAATAGCCGCACTTCTGCTTAGTTTTGCTCAACATAACTCAGATGGCCAGCCATGTTGCCCCCCAAATCCGNTACAGGTCTGATCAGGCGCGCTGAAACATCCCTCGCAAACAGGGATTATAAGGGCGCGCATCAAGCCTGTNTCGATGCGTTAAAGCTCGANCCGGCGACNCCCGATGCCTTTTATCTTCTGGGGGTTTTGACCGCCGAACATGATAATCATGGTAAGGCTGTAGAGCTGTTTGAGCGGGCGATTGCATTGGCGAATCAGGTCGGTCGCTACCATGCCTGGCGAGGGCGTAGTCTGATCGCGCTCAACCGGCGTGAAGAGGCGATCGTCGCGGCGGACACCGCGGCGGGATGCAATGGGTTGGAGGCGCAAACGCTGGATACAGTGGGCGTTGTATTCAGCCGGGCTGGCCTGCACAAAAGGGCGACAGACTATTATCGGAAAGCGACGGATCTTATGCCAGACCGCCCCGATTATTGGTACAATCTTGGGGTGGCGGAACAATTCCAAGGCGATTTTGAAGCTGCGAAACAGGCATTTCGCAAGACCATCGACTTGGTGCCGGGGCACGTCAAAGCCTGGTCGTCGCTCATTCAAATAGGCAAGCAGCTTGAGGGCAGCGCGGATATCGCGGCATTGGAGGAGCTTTTTGATGGATTGACCAGCCCCGACGACCGTCTGTTTATCGGGCACGCGCTTGCCAAGGCGCATGAGGATTTCGGCGATGGTGAAGCCGCGATGGCTTGGCTCGCAAAAGCCAAGACCGCCAAGAAGGTACAGATCAATTATGCGCCGGCCCAAGATCGCGCCATGTTTGATGCGGCGGCCGGTAGCCTGTCGGTTAGGGCGCCGGGACACGACGATCCGGCACCGATCTTTATCGTCGGGCTTCCGCGCACTGGCACAACATTAGTGGACCGTATCCTGTCGAGCCATTCGCAGGTGCAGTCGGCGGGCGAACTGACCGATTTTGCGCTTGCCCTGAAGCGGGCGACCCAAACCACGTCGCGATATGTGCTGGATGCCGAGACCTTGATCGCGGCGCATGGCCTTGATCTCGCAGATGTTGGCGACACTTACATAAAATCGGCGCGCCGGATTGTGCCGGATAGTTCGCGTTTTATCGATAAAATGCCGCTCAATTTTCTAAGTGCGGCGCTGATCCATAAGGCCTTGCCGAATGCGCGGATTATTTGTCTGCGCCGCCATCCCGCCGATAGTGTGCTGAGTAACTATCGCCAGCTTTTTGCAACCGAATTTTCCTATTATAATTATGCGTTCGATCTCGCCCATACGGCGGAATATTATGCCATGTTTGCGGCCTTGATTGAGCAGTTTCGCGGCGGCTTACCGGACGATCGTTTTACCGAAGTGCATTACGAAGATATTATTGACGATCTGGAGGGCGAGGCCCGCCGCTTGACCGCGTTTTGTGGGCTGGATTGGGAGCCGGCTTGCCTGTCGTTTCACGACAATGCCGCCCCGGTCGCCACCGCGAGTTCAGCGCAGGTTCGCCAGCCGCTTTATTCAAGCTCGGTTGGGCGCTGGAAGCGCTATGCGCGTGATATGCAGCCCGCCTTGGAAATTCTGCGCCAGCATGGCCTGATTCCGACCGATCACTAGATGTGGCCCCTGCGGAAGGCTTGCAATATTGAACCGGGCTGCGCCAAGATAATCTGGTAGATGCAATCTCTGGGAGACATATCAATGGCGGCAACTGTTTCGGGTCAGTGCGATCCAAAATTCGATGACTTGAAGGCTGAGTTTGAGCGTAATTTCGCCGAGCGCGGCGAGCTCGGCGCATCGGTGTGTCTGAGTGTGAACGGAGAGACACAGGTCGATCTTTGGGGCGGGGTTGTTGATCCGGCAACCAATGAGCCGTGGGAACGTGATACGGTTTCGGTTGTGTTTTCGTGTACGAAAGCGGCCGTGGCCTTGTGTGCGCATATTTTGATCGATCGCGGCCTGCTGAAACTGCATGCCCCGGTGACCGACTATTGGCCGGAATATGGCAAGCACGGCAAAGAAAAAACCACCGTTGCGATGATGTTGAATCATGAAAGCGCGCTTCCGGCTTTGAAAGACCCGGTGAAGCCCGGCGGGTTTCTCGATTGGGATTACATGATTTCGCGCATGGAAGATGAGGCCCCGTGGTGGGAACCGGGCACACGCAATGGCTATCATATGATCAATTTTGGCTGGACGGTTGGCGAGCTGGTGCGGCGCGTATCAGGCAAGTCGCTTGGCGACTTTTTTCGCGACGAAGTGGCCGGGCCGACGGGGGCTGATTTCTGGATTGGAGTTCCAGACGATTTCGATCGCACAATTGCGCCGATCCAAACCTATCAACCGCAACCGGGTGATGAGTTTAGCGAGTTTACCATGGCGCTCATCTCTGACCCCGCCTCGGCGCAGGCANTGTCNTTTCTAAATACTGGCGGTTGGGGNCCAAATGACCCGGACGGNCACCGCGCACAAATTGGTGGTGGCGGCGGGATTGCCAATGCCCGTGGGCAGGTGGCGATGTATACACCGCTCGCCGTTAATGACGGGTCTTTGGTGTCCCCAGACCGGGTTGCCCATATGGGCATGGTCACAACCGCGACACAACGGGATTTCACCCTATTGGCGCCGACCCGGTTTGGACCGGGTTTCATGAAGTCGATGGACAATCGTGCCTATCCGCAAGGTGATCAGCAGTCAGCTTTGATTGGGCATGCTGCGTTCGGCCATGTTGGGGCGGGCGGATCGATGGGTTTTGCAGACCCCGAATGCGGCTTGGCGTTTAGCTATACGATGACCCAAATGGGGCCGGGACTGTTGCTGAATGAGCGTTGCCAGAGCCTGATTGATGCGGCTTATCGGGCACTTGGATATCGCACCAATGCGCCGGGCGCCTGGGTGCGTTAGGTGCAGCCGATGTGGGCGCGGGGCGATGATTTTCGGCAAATGTTAAGCGATCCGGCGTTCACATTGCTGTCAACGAATACGACTCCAGCGCATTTAGACTATTGCAGGACCGTCATTACGCGCTAGATTTCGAGCCGGTCAGGATAGAGGTAGCATGAAGCCGACAGATATTACGGACCCAGACTACTTTCATAAAGTGGTTGATTGTCAGTGGGCTTGCCCGGCGCATACGCCGGTCCCGGCCTATATTCGTTTGATTGCGCAAGGTCGCTATAGTGACGCCTATTTGCTGAACCGGGCGTCGAATGTGTTCCCCGGTGTTTTGGGACGGGTTTGCGACCGCCCATGTGAGCCGGCCTGCCGGCGTGGCCGCGTCGAAGAAGAGCCGGTTGCGATCTGCCGGTTGAAGCGCGTCGCCGCTGATCACCGCGACGACATCACAGACCAATTGCCGAAGAAGCCAGCGCAGACGAATGGCAAGCGTGTGGCACTGATCGGCGCGGGACCCGCCTCATTTACGGTGGCCAATGATCTGGCCCCGTTGGGGTATGAATGCACGATCTTTGAAAAGCTGGAAAAACCCGGTGGCTTGATGCGGTCGAATATTCCTGCNTTCCGCCTACCCGAAGACGTGCTGATGGAAGAGCTTGGCTATATCCTCGATATGGGCGTCGACCTGAAGCTTGGCACGCCGGTCGAAAGCATGGCGCAATTGCAAAGCGANGGCTGGGACGCGATCTTTGTCGGAACCGGCGCACCGAAAGGCAAGGAGCTGAACCTTCCCGGCCGCGAGGAGATCCAATCCGGAGCCCATATCGGGATTGATTGGCTCGAGTCGGTCGCGTTTGAGCATATTGATGCGATTGGTGAGAACGTGTTGATCATCGGTGTCGGCAATACGGCGATGGATTGTTGCCGCACATCGCTGCGCCTTGGTGCCAAGAGTGTGAAAGTGATGGCGCGTAAGCCGCGCAATTTCTTCAAAGCCTCGGTCTGGGAACTTGAAGACGCCGAGGAAGAAAACGTCGAGATCATGGTCAACCATTCGCCAAAAGCGTTTGTTGCGGAGAATGGCAAACTCGTCGGCATGTTGTTCGATCAGATGGAATACGACGTTGATGATGCGGGCAGAATTACCGACCAGCGTGCGACCGGCGAAGTGATGATCCCGTGTGATGATGTTATTCTGGCGATTGGTCAGGANAATGCGTTCCCGTGGATTGAGAAAGATGCGGGCATTGAGTTCGATCAATGGAACGTTCCGGTCGTTGATGAGACGACGTTCGAGTCGACCAAAAAGGGCGTCTTCTTTGGCGGTGATTCCGCGTTTGGCCCGAAGAATATTATTTGGGCGGTTGAGCATGGGCATCAGGCCGCGATTTCCATCCATCGTCATTGTCAGGGCAAGGATCTGACCGAACGAGCACCCGATGAGGTCGAGCTTGAATCGGCTAAAATGGGCATGTTTGAATGGCGTTATTCAAACTCGTTTGATAGCTCTGAGCGCCGCGAGATGGAACATGTCGCCTTGGTCGACCGGTTCCGCAAACTGGATATTGAAGTTGAGCTTGGGTTTAGCGCAGAGCAAATCGCAACCGAAGTTGAGCGTTGCCTGAACTGTGATGTTCAAACCGTATTTGACGCGCCGCTTTGTGAAGAGTGTGATGCATGTATCGATATTTGCCCGGTGTCTTGCCTGTCAATCACGCCGAATGCCGAGGCCGAAGGCGACTTGCGCAAATCGCTGGACGGTTCGCAGGATACTGAAGGCCAATCCCTATTCGTGTCATCTGGACTGCCCCTCACCGGGCGGGTGATGATTAAGGACGAAGATGTGTGCCTGCATTGCGGACTTTGTGCCGAGCGCTGCCCGACGGCGGCCTGGGATATGCAAGAAGGCAAGATTAGAATTCACCATGCCAGTGAGCAGTTGTAGAGCGAAGCCCAATGAATAATCCCTCTATAAATGATTTCGTGATCAAGGTCGCGACCGTAAACGGTACAGGATCAGCCAGCGCGAATGGCTTGCTGATGAAAACGATATTCCGCATGGGTGTGCCGGTTGTCGGCAAGAATATCTTTCCGTCAAACATTCAAGGCCTGCCGACCTGGTATGAAATCCGGGTCACCGGTGATGGCTATGCTGGGCGTGATGGCGACATCCATTTCATGGTGGCGATGAACCCGGAAACCTATGCCCAAGATGTCGCCGAACTAAGCCCTGGCGGTGTGTTGATCTACGATTCAACCTGGCCCCGCCCCGAGCTTAGCGAACGCGGTGATGTGACGATTATCGGCATTCCGCTATCGGCGATGTGTAATGAGGCATTTAGTGTCGCGCGCTCACGCATCTTGATGAAGAATATGGCCTATGTTGGGGCTGCTGCGGCACTGCTCAATCTCGACATGGCGGTTATTCAAACACTGGTCGAGGAGATGTTTGCGGGCAAACCGAAGCTTGTTCCGTCAAATATGCAGGCGCTGGCGCTAGGTTATGATTATGCCAAGGCGAACTATGAGTGCCCATTGCCGTTCCGGGTGGCTGCGGCGGATGATACCAAGGGCAAGGTAATCATCGATGGCAACACCGCCGCCGGGCTTGGCTGTGTCTATGCAGGCGCAACCTTTGGGGCCTGGTATCCGATTACGCCGTCAACCTCACTGATGGACGGGTTCGCCAAATATTGCGCGGAGCTGCGGGTTGATGAGGAGACCGGCAAGAACAAGTATTGCATCATTCAAGCCGAGGATGAGCTGGCGGCCGCTGGCCTGACGCTTGGCGCCGCGTGGAATGGCGCGCGGGCGTTTACGCCGACCTCCGGGCCGGGCATTTCGCTGATGAGTGAATTTATCGGCTTTGCATATTATACCGAAGTTCCGATGGTCGTGTTTGATATTCAGCGGGTTGGTCCATCGACAGGTATGCCGACGCGGACGCAGCAATGCGACATTCAGCTGTGTGCCTATGCGTCGCACGGGGACACCAAACATATTGTCTTGTTCCCGGCCAATCCGCATGAGTGCTTTGATATGGCGGTGAATGCGCATGATTTGGCCGAACGATTCCAGACGCCGGTCTTCTTCCTGTCCGACATTGATATTGGCATGAATGACTGGGTCGTGGACGAGTTGGAGTGGGACGATACCTATGTCCCCGATCGGGGCAAAGTCCTGTCGGCCGAAGAGCTTGAGGATATCGACGAGTTTTACCGTTATCTCGACGTCGACGGCGACCATATTCCTTACCGGACATTGCCGGGTACGCACCCGAAAGGGGCCTACTTCTTGCGTGGCTCCGGTCACACTAAGTATGGCAAGTACACCGAAAAGGGTGATGAATATAAAGAGGTTGTCGATCGCCTGCACGCCAAGTGGCAGAGCGCCGCCGAGGCGGTTCCGGCGCCGGTGACCAAGACCGCAGAGACCACCGCCCGCTATGGTATTATCGCGCTGGGTAGCTCTGACGGTGCGGTGACAGAGGCGCGTGACCGGCTGGAAGCAGACGGTATCCCGTTTGACTATATGCGGGTCCGGGGCTTCCCGTTCAGCAAGGAGGTTGATGCCTTCATTGCCGCGCATGATGAGGTTTTTGTGGTCGAGCAAAACCGCGATGGTCAATTGCTGGACCTGTTGGTCAATGAGACCAGCGCCCCGAAAGAGAAGCTGGTATCGGTGCTGCACTATTCTGGTGAGCCCCTAAATTATCGCTTCATCTACGACACAATGCAGATTGCCGTTAAAGTGAGGAAGATTGCATGACCTCCTTCGTCAAACCGAANATACGTCTCAAAAATGAACCGCTCAATGCCATCGGCCTGACCCGGGCTGACTATGATGGGGCCATGTCGACGCTCTGCGCTGGGTGCGGCCATGACAGTGTGACCGCCGCGATGGCGCGTGCCTTCTATGAATTGGCGATTGAGCCACATAAGGCCGTCAAGGTTTCAGGTATTGGATGCTCGTCGAAAACCACTTCCTACTTTCTGAAAGAAGCGCATGGGGCGAATACAGTTCATGGCCGGATGCCCGCCTTTGCAACCGGCGCGATCGCGGCCAATTCCGAGCTGACTTATATTGGCGTGTCGGGCGACGGTGACAGTCTGTCGATTGGTCTTGGGCAGATGGCACATGCCATGCGCCGCAACGTGAACATGCTGTATATGCTGGAAAATAATGGCGTGTACGGCCTGACCAAAGGGCAGTTCTCGGCCGCCGCTGATATTGGATCGACCGCCAAAAAGGGGGCGGTAAATGAGTTGCCACCGATTGATCCGGTTGCGCTGGCTCTGTCGGTTGGAGCGACATTTGTGGCGCGCAGTTTTTCAGGCGACCGCGAACAATTGGTGCCACTGATCAAGGCCGCGCTTAAACATAAAGGCTTTGCCCTGATCGATGTGATTTCGCCATGCGTTAGCTTCAACGATCATAAGGGATCAACGAAGTCGTACGCGCATACTTACGAATATTACCATAAAACGGTTCATGCCGACTATGTGCCGCCGAGTGAAGAAATTCGCGCCTCCTATGATGAAGGTGACGTCATGCCGGTGGAGCTGCACGATGGTGGAACGATACAGCTACGCAAGCTGGACGCTGACTATGATCCGACCGATCGCGGTGCGGCCTTCACAAAAATTCTGGCTGGCCAAGAGACCAATGAAATCCTGACAGGCCTGCTTTATATCGACGAAACCCGCCAGGACATGCATGCCCGCAAGGACATGGAAGACCGCGCGTTGAACGCGATTCCGTACAGCGAACTCAATCCGGGTGCGGCAAAGCTGAAAGAGCTTCAGGCCGGCTTCCGCTAAGCCCACATCCAACGCTATCCCCTTATTGACGGCACCCTCAATTGAGGGTCCTATCCCCCCATAGCGGGGGCGATGAATCATGCCTCCGCCACATATTCGATTTGGAGGATCGCCCAATGAAGTTTCGTATTCTATCCGGGGTCGCGCTTGCGGCTCTTACCGTTGCAGCTTGTGAGAACTGGCCGGTAGCGGAAACGCTGGCAGCAGATGAGGTTGTTGAAACGACCACCGCCGCCGCAAAAGTTCAACCGCCAACCAGTGCCGACGATGTTGCGCGCTATATCGCCAATGCCGAGGCCAAGCTTTCGGATATGGAAGAATATGGCTCACGCGTGTTCTGGGGGCAGGCAACAAATATTACGTTTGATTCCAACTGGCTCGCCGCAAAGGTCGGGGCGGAATATACCACGCTGGCGGTTGACCTCGCCAATGGAACCAAGCGGTTTGACGGGATTGATGTGCCCGCTGATCTGGCCCGAAAAATACAAATCTTGCGGTCTGGAATTACCCTTCCCGCGCCGTCCACGGCGGGCGCTGCGGAAGAGCTGTCACAGATCACAACTGG
>JGI24724J26744_10003527_pt1 | contig 10128 bp, 10 predicted proteins | sample Cruoilmetagenom7_FD_26744 | JGI IMG/M metagenome (IMG submission 26744)
CCCGCCGTTATGGCGGGGATAGCCTTTTTTTTGACTGGCTGCCAGATAATTGTCCCGATGAAAGAAAAATTGAGGGGAGAAGAATCGGTAGCCGCCCTCCATCAAACCGCAGAAAAATATCTCAAGGCCGAGCAATACATGGAGGCCCTGGCCCTTTTTGAAAGGATTTCAGCGGAATATCCCGGTTATTCGGAACTTCCGGCGGTTCGGTACCAGACCGCCAGATCCCATTATCTCACGGGGGAATACAAACTCTCTGCTGATGAGGCATCCAGATGGCTGGAAAAATACCCCCGGCATCCGGCAAAAAAGGATGTCATGCTGCTCCTGGGGGAATGTTTTGAGGCCCAGGGAGACAACACTCAGGCCTTTTACTGGTTTCTTGAAGCGAAGAAGGAAAGCTTTGGTGAGCCCCAGAGACAAGCGGATCTCGACGAACGGCTTTTATACCTGATCGAGACAAGCGGAATCGAAGATATTGATCAGCTGGAACTGTATGCTGCCGGCACTCATTATGCCCCTTCAGTCCGGCACAGGAAAGCCATTGTTTTTCTGGAATATGACAATCTGGAAGAGGCCAGAGAGATTGCCATGGCCATGATTCAGGACACCCGGGAACAGTCCTGGGTCTCGGAAGGAATGGCGCTACTGTCAAGGATCGAGGAAGAGATGACGGTTAAAAAGAGGGTAATAGGCTGTCTGCTGCCATTGAGCGGCCCCTTTGCCATCTACGGCGAGGAGGTCCTGAACGGGATTCAATTGGGGATATTCAATGGCGGTGAGCAGGGTCCAGGACTTGAACTGCTGATCAGAGATACCAAAGACAATCCGGAGCATGCCCTTGCCGGACTCGAAGACCTGGCACACAATGAAAAGGTCATGGCCGTTATCGGCCCCCTTTCCAGCAAAACAGCTGCTCCTGTGGCCAAAAGAGCCCAGGAACTAGGTGTCCCGATAATTACCCTCACACAAAAAGAAGAAATCACAGGAGAAGGGGACATGGTATTTCGCAATTTCCTGACTCCGTTACGTGAGGTAAATAGAGTCCTGGACCCGTCCATGATTGATATGGGGATAAAGCAATTTGCCATCCTCTATCCTGATAATTCCTATGGTCGGTTCTTCATGGACCTTTTCTGGGACGGAATAGAGGAACTGGGGGGGACTGTGACCGCGGTAGAATCCTATCCGCCAGACAAAACCGATTTCGCCGAACAGATCAAGAAAATGACCGGGGTGTACTATCCTAAACCAGCATCTTTGATCAAAAAATTAATAGAAATGAGGCCCCCGGAGGAAGAAGAATGTACGATATATCCGGACAAGCCGGAACCTTTCGTAAATTTTGATGCCGTGTTTATCCCGGACAATTATCAACGCGTGGCAATGATTGCACCGCAATTGCCCTATCATGATGTCCAGGATGTCCTTTTGATAGGGACAAGCCTCTGGCAATCCCCTCAATTGATAGAAACGGCGAGGGATTATGTCCAGAACGCCATCTTTCCTTCAGGCTTCTTTGAAAAATCCAGGAAGCCCGGTGTCAGGACCTTTGTGGCGGCATACAAGGCCAATTATGATTCTGAGCCCGGGATGCTGGCAGCCGTGGGCTATGACACAGTCAGGATTCTGCAGCAAATCATGGTAGGAGAGGCTGTCCACACAAGAAAAGACATACGAAACGAACTTTTTAGGATCCAGGATTTCAAGGGAGTTACAGGGGACATCGTTTTTGACCCTCGGGGAGAACTTCAGAACGAACCGTTTTTATTAACCGTTTCGGGCAGGAGAATGAGACTGGTACCCTGAATTGAAAATTTCCGATTGAAAGCATATGCCTTTCAGGGGACTGTTGCCGGCACTATGGAAAATATCGTCGGAATAATTTCACCGTTGACAATAAACCGAATTCGGTCTATATTTAGGTCTAAACCAAACAGGAAGAATGGTTATTATGAAATTAAGCCAATCTGTTAAGCCCATCAGTTATTTTAAGACACATGCTGCGGAGATAATAAAAAATCTTTCCGAAAACGCAGGAACAATGGTGATCACACAAAACGGCCAGGCAAAAGCAGTTGTGCAGGACATTCACACATATGAGCAAATTCAGGAAAGCCTTGCCCTTCTCAAAATACTTGCCCAAGGGCGCAAGGAAATAGAACAAGGTGAGATCTACCCTGCTGATAAAGTTTTAGGTAACCTTGAAGCCCGCATCGAGAAAGATTTCAAGGCATGAGTTCCCCGGTTTATTTTACAAAAGCTGCTAAACAGGATCTGTTTGAAATCTACTCCCATATAAAAGAGGAAGGATACCCGCTCACTGCAAAGAGCCTCTTTTCACAGTTAAAAAACACATGCAATAGCTTGTCAGAGACACCTGAGCGAGGTCATATCCCGAAAGAGCTTGAACGGATCGGTATTTATGATTATCGGGAAATACATATCAAGGTATATCGGATTGTTTACCAGGTCATCGGTTCGAAAGTATATATTCACTGTGTCTTGGATGGAAGAAGGGATATGCAGGAGATTTTAGAACGGAGAATCCTGCGATAGAATCCGGGAAAGCTTTACGACTCTTCGANCAACAGCCTCAATCATCAATCATCACNTTCCTCTTCTTCTTCCACTTTTTTCTTACGTGCAAGGCCTGCAACAATAATTCCGATTTCATAGAGTATGATCAGCGGTCCTGCCATCATGCACTGAGTGACCACATCAGGGGGTGTCAATATTGCAGCTGTAACAAAAGTCAGTAGAATGGCATACTTGCGTTTTTGCCTGAGAAGTTTGGGNGTCACAAGCCCCAGTTTTGACAGAAAAAAAATGATGACCGGCAGCTCAAATACCACACCAAAGGCAAAAAGCAGTTTCAGGGAAAAACCAAAATACTGCTTTACGGAAGGGAGGGCCTTCACATATTCATTGGAAAACCCGATGAAAAATTTAAAGCCAAAAGGGAAGACAACAAAATAACCGAAAAGCGCACCCCCCACAAAAAGGATGGTTGAGGAAACCACAAAAGGTATCACCAGTTTCTTTTCATTACGGTACAGGCCAGGTGTCACAAACATCCACATTTCATAAAAAAGAAAAGGTGCTGCCAACAGCACACCCGAAACAAGGGCGACCTTGAGATAGGTGAGGAACATCTCCGGGAGACTTGTGAAAATGAGGGGATCACCCTCAGGCATAACAGCCTTAAGCGGCTCGATCAATAGCTGGAAGATCCTCTCTGAAAAGAAATAGCACCCTGCAAAACCGATTGCCACGGCAATTGCAGACGCAATAAGCCTTTTGCGCAGTTCCTCCAGGTGACCCAGGAAAGGCTGTTTTTCCTCCTGTTTATCCATCCTCTTTTTCCCTCTTTACCGTATCTGTGTCCTCCCCCCCCTTTTCATCCTCCTGTGGCTTTTCTTCGGTCTGTTCGCTGTCTCCCTGTTCGTCGTCGGATTCCTCATGCTCGGATTCTTCTTCATAAGATCGGGGCGCTTCCAGATCCAGAGGTTCATCCAGGCCACTGACGGAATCGACCAGATCTTTTCTTGCATCCTGTAATTCTCCTTCTATATCCAGGCTTTCCTTGATTTCCTGGGTAGCCTTTTTGAATTCGGCCAGCCCCTTGGCGATAGCCTTGGCCAAATCGGGCAGCTTACTCGGGCCGATGACTATCAGGGCGATAACCATAATAATAATCAGTTCTGGCATGCCTATGCCAAACATTTTTACCTCCAAAGGGATTAGTAGTCTAAAGATCAATCATCAATGCGGTTTCATCACAGTTCGGGAATTTGGGGCATTTAAGGCAGTCGGCCCAGATCTTGTGGGGAAGGACCGATTTGTCCACCTTCCTGAAACCGATTTTTTCAAAAAAAGCGGGGACATATGTCAGGACNAACACCCTTTTCAAACCCAGCGCATCTGCCTCTTTAAGGCACGTTTCAACAAGCTGGGAACCCGATCCTTTACCCTGCTGGTCTTCACTGACTGCCAGCGACCTGATTTCGGCCAAATCCTCCCAGCATATGCCCAGTCCGCAAACCCCCCGGATAATTTGCTCCTGCGCATTGTCTGTCAGGACAAAATAATCCCTTAAATGATCATAAAGCTCACTCAATGATCTTGCCAGCAAAAGATTTTTATCAGCGTAATAATTCAGGCTCTGGTGAATACCGCGGACGTCACTGATGACAGCTTTTCTGATGTGCATGGTAACTACTCGGTAACTACTCAGGTTATAAGGTTCACGGTTCAGGGTTCAAGCGATGAAGTAGAGGCTCTATTTATCAGCTCTGGTAACGAAACCATGGACATCCTCCTTTTTGGTCAGCACTTTTTTGAATTCATCAGCCTTCTTCTCGGTCTTAAACGGCCCACACTTAACCCTGTAATATCGCTTCCCACCTATATCAGCCCTGGAAAAAAATGTGGCGTAACCCCTATCGGTTAATCGGTCAACCATTGTCACTGCTTTTGCCCTGTCCGTAAAAGAGCCTATTTGAAGGACATATTGCTGAGCAGATTTTGGTGTGCTGGTTGAGCTGTTCTTCGGTGTTTCAACAGGTCGTTTATTTGATATTACGCTTGAGGACTTTTTTCTGACAATCGGCCGACTTTTTTTAGCAGCGGCCTCTTTTTTGAAAGATAGCTCTTCATAAAAGGCGAATTTTGGATCTTCATCCGACTTTTTTATCGGGTCTGAATCTGATGATTCCTTTTCATTCTCCATATCCCGGACTTCAGCGATTTTGTCTTTCACTATCCCATAGGACAAATGCCCACGTCCCACAAGAACTCCCAATATGAAAATCCACACCAAAAGAAGAAACAGTCCCGAAAACCAAAAGGTGATGGATTTCAGCGTCAGTTCCAGAAGATACTTTTTCGGTTTCTTTTTTGTTTTCTTTTTCCTGGGGCTCATATCTTATATAGAAAATAGAGCGAAGCGATTCCATACTTCGTCATTCGTTATTCGATATTCTGCGGTTTAAAATACTTCCCGCATGGTAGCGATTCCGAATACTTGAGTTTAATCAAAAAATTATTCCCGGAGGACGATAAAGGTTCACATCCTCTCCGGTGCGCCCACGCCCAGGAGTCTAAGCCCGTTGGCAATAATGATTCTTATGGCCTTTGCCAGAAATAACCGTGCCTGACTCAACTCCCTGTCCTGCGTAACGATCCGGTATTCAGGAGTCTTTGTGCCCAGATTAAAGTATCTGTGAAACGATGCCGCCAAATCCGTGAGGTAATAGGTCAGACGATGGGGCTCCAATTTCCTGCTGATATCCTCCAGAAGTGGAGGAAAACCTGCCATGATCCTTATAAGCGCCATCTCCTGGTCCAGGACAAGACGTTTCAGGTGTCCCCCAGGCCTGTCAGGCAGAGATATCCCCTCTGTCTCAGCCTTCCGGAAAATGCTGCATATTCTGGCATGGGCATATTGAACATAATAGACAGGGTTCTCACTGTCCTGTTTTTTCACAATATCCATATCAAAATCAAGCGGCGAATCATAATTCTTGGTGAGGAAGACAAATCTCGCTGCATCAACGCCGACCTCATCAATCAATTCCTGCAGGGTGACAAAGGACCCGGCTCGCTTTGACATCTTCATCTCTTTGCCATCCTTCCAGAGCTTTACAAGTTGAATTAGCATAACAGACAGCCAGTCTTCAGAAATTCCGTGGGCCAGGAGAGCTGCTTTCATCCGTGGGACATATCCATGGTGGTCCGCCCCCCAGATGTTAATTGCCCGTTCAAATCCTCTTGCCTGTTTTTCCAGATGGTATGATATGTCCGAAGCAAAATAGGTGAACTGACCATCTTTTTTCCGGACAACCCTGTCTTTATCATCCCCGAAATCGGATGTCTTTATCCACTCGGCGCCTTCATGATCATAGAGCTGACCATCGGCCCGNAGCGTCTNAAGTGTGNGCTCAAGCAACCCGGAACTGAAAAGATCGCTTTCACTGTACCAGGCATCAAAATCGACCCTGAACCGGGCCAGGGTCTCTCTGATTTCCTTAAACATGATATCCTTGCCCTTTTGGGCGCAGATCTGGATAGCATCGTCCTGAGAGAGATCTTCAAGTCCTGTTTCTGCAGATATTGTCCTTGCCAGATCCGATACATAATCCCCATGATACCCACTTTCCGGGAACGGGTATCCGGGATCCTCCATCTGCTTGAAACGGCTGAAAGCAGACTCACCCAGCATCCTGAGCTGCTGGCCGGCATCATTGATATAAAACTCCCGGGCAACATCATACCCGCAGAAAGAAAGTATCCTGCAAAGGGTATCCCCCAGTGCGGCGCCTCGACCGTGCCCAACGTGAAGCGGGCCCGTGGGATTGGCGCTCACAAATTCCACCAGGACTTTTTCACCACCTCCGGCGTCACTTCGGCCGTAGTCATCCTCGGAATCAATCATATGGGACAAGCCACGGTACCATTCATCAGGACTGATCCAGAAATTTATAAAACCCGGGCCTGCCACTTCGACCTTCGCAACAATGTTTTCGGTATCTTTCAGGTTCTCGATAACAACCGAGGCAATTTCACGGGGCGGTCGTTTCTGGCTGGACGCAAGCGTCATGGGCAAATTGGTGGCAAAATGCCCGTGATCCGGGTTGTTGGGGACTTCTATTACGAAGTCCGGAAGATCGGTCTCCTTAAGCAAACCCTGATTAAAGCAGTGGTCAATGCTGGCGGTCAGGACTGCATTGAGCTTTCCTTTCATTATAGATATTCCTTTGTATTTCGCAGACCCAGAGAGCAGAACACTTCATATGATATGGTGTCTGCACTTTTAGCCACATCATCTCCTGTAATTGTCTGCCCCCCCTGAGAACCCAGAAAAACCGCTTCATCTCCTGCTTTCGCGTCTTTGATGCCGGTAATATCCGTGGCAGTGAGATTCATGCATATCATTCCCACAATCGGGGCCTTCTTTCCCCGGATAAGAGCATTTCCGGCATTTGACATGCTTCGTGGCAGACCATCTGCATAGCCGGCTGAAAGGATGGCTATCCGCCGAGGGCCGTTTGTATAGAACGTCTGACCATAGCTGACAGGTGTCCGGTCCGGAAAATCCCGGATCTGCAGGACCCGCCCTTTGAAACGCATAACAGGCCTCAGGGAAACCGGGCATGGAAACTCCGGAGAAGGCAGTCCGCCATACAAGGCAATCCCGGGTCGAACCATTTCAAATCGGGCGCCCTGGTGGCCCATGATACCAGCGCTGTTTGCCAGACTGTTAAAGGGCAGATGACACCCCAGGGATCGAGCTGCTTCAACAGCCTCTTTGAAACGTTTTATCTGTGTATTGGTGAAATCGTCCTCACTCTTGTCCGCTGATGAAAGATGAGATGTAAGCGCCTCAAGATCCAGACTGTTCAGTGTCGAGATCCTTTGGATAAAAGGCCGTATTTCAGTGTAAGAAATCCCGAGTCGCCCCATGCCGGTATCCACTTTCAGGTGGACGGCCGTCTTTTTACCCTGCTGCTCACTTTCCCGTGCCAGGACTTCGGCACTCGTCAAGTCATACAGAACAGGTGTCAAGTCCTTTTCCACGACTTCCCGGGCTTCTTCTCTTGTTTGAATGCCGCCCAGGATCACAATGGGCGTCCTGATACCGCTCTTTCTAAGCTCAACCGCCTCATGAAGATACGCAACCCCGAGGCAGTCGATATAATTCTTTTCAAGGGTTTGCGATACGGGCAGCAGACCGTGTCCATAAGCGTCAGCCTTTACAACACCCATGATTCTGGCCTCCTTGCCGGCCAGCTTCCTGATTTGACCCAGATTATGAACAAGGGCCGAAAGGTCTATGGTTATGTTGTTGGGCTTGTTTACCATTGGCCAGAATAAGTCTGCTGCATTAAATGAAATAACGTCTCAAAATTCTTATGCACATGAGCCAGTTGAATAATAACCAGAGGCTTTCTTCGGGACCATTTCTGGATGAAAACTAACTGATCTTTTTATAGAGATCAAGAAATAATGCAACTTCTCAGGTTGTTAGGTTCAAGGTTCAGCGGTTCAGCGGTTGTGGAGCAATTGTGATCCTGGAACGGGTGGGGAGCAATGAAGATTGTGCATTTTGAGGATATCGAGGCTTGGCAACTCGGGTATGAATTGACTTGGGAAGGATATCTGCAGACGAAGAAGACACGGTTTGCGAAAGACTACGGGCTCAAGAGACAGATATAGACAATGCGCCAAGTTCATTGACATGGCGATTGACTGGGGCTATGATACAATTCATTATGATGAGCCACATCAAAACTTTTTCTGCTGTGCGCTCTATTTTTTTGGGTGACTCGACCCCAACGTTGGGGTCAACGCTGTGGTTTTTCCTAACAGTCTGGCATTTCGAGAACAATTGAGATAAGGAGAACCCCAAGCGCATGAAATTGCTGTTCTGCCTGATAGGGCTTGTACTCTTTGTTGAAGGTCTTCCCTACTTTATCTCTCCCGGTAAGATGAAGAAATGGATGTTAACCATCCAGGAAATCCCGAATCCGCATCTCAGGACCATGGGGCTCATTGCGATGGCTCTGGGCCTCTTGGTAGCCTATTTCTTCAAAGAATAAAATCAGTTGACTTTAAAATGGTTCTTGTCTAACGTACGCGACTTAAATCCGGTTCGGGCCGTGGGAGTCTCTTTTTGGAGGCCCGCATCACAAATGGCGGCTGCGATTATACCCGCCAAGCCTGGATTTCAAGCAACGTAAAGGCAGAGAAGGGCAACCTGGAGCGGAAGACGCGCTTTGTCAACCCGTAAAAACGAATTGCGTATCAAGCTGCCGTCATTTTGGAATGACTCACAAATATGCGGGTTTTTAAAAAGAGACTCCCACGGCCCGAACCGAACCGGATTTATTGAGAACTTACAGAAAACACAAGAGAAACGGTCTTCTATATGCAAGGTGGGTACCACAATATTCCGGCTAAATTACATAGATGTTCGACATAGAGGACTACAATTACGATTTGCCGCCGAGTTTGATCGCGCAGGTTCCAGTTTCAAAACGGGATCATTCCCGTTTGTTCCTGGTGGATCGTCGAAAAAAATCCTTTTCTGACTGTCATTTCTTTGATCTTCCCAAACTGCTCAAGCCGGGCGATCTCATTGTCGTAAATGATACCAGGGTTGTCCCGGCAAGGCTTTTTGGCCGTAAAGAAAGCGGAGGTCAAGTCGAAATACTGGTGCTGGAGTACCCTGACCCGGCAGATGAAGACCCTTTAACGCGCTCCTGCCTGCTGAAATCGTCCAAGCGGCCCAAAACAGGGAACCGCCTGTTTTTTGATTCCGGTGTTTCAGGACAGGTCAAAGAGGTACTGGATAACGGCCGGGTCAGGATTACATTTGAGGGGGAACGGTCCGTTGACTCTCTGCTTGAAGAAAAAGGGCACATGCCATTGCCGCCCTATATCAAACGGGAACTCAATGGCGCCCATTCCCAACTAGACAAGGAGCGATATCAGACGGTTTATTCCAAACCGAAAGGTGCTGTGGCAGCGCCCACCGCGGGCCTTCACTTTACAGGGGATCTGATCAGGGAACTGGAACAGGCCGGAATCTCTATGGTTCCTCTGACCCTCCATGTGGGATACGGGACATTCCGACCCGTTCGGACAACGGATATCAGAGACCATATCCTGGGAGAAGAATCCTACAGGATTGAACCGGAGACCGCTGAAGTCATCGAGCAAACCCAGAAGAAAGGCGGGAGGATCGTTGCCGTTGGCACCACGGTTGTAAGGACTCTGGAAACAGCCGTCGATACAAACGGTTCAATTGCTCCGGGAAAAGGGAATACCGAACTCCTCATCACGCCCGGTTTTTCCTTCAATGTGGTCGATGCACTGATTACAAATTTTCATCTGCCAAAGAGTTCTCTGCTTTTCCTGGTATCGGCATTNGCGGGTCTGGAACTGATAAAGGAAGCCTACAGGCTGGCCGTTGAAAAAAGGTACCGGTTTTACAGCTACGGGGATGCCATGCTGATTGTGTGAAGGCAAAGGTTTACCCTAACGTTGCATAAATCCTGTCGACAAAAACCGTTTCTCTCGCGCTATAGTGCATGAACTGCGCGTGTAGTCATGCTTTTCTGAACC
>JGI24724J26744_10003528_pt1 | contig 10127 bp, 9 predicted proteins | sample Cruoilmetagenom7_FD_26744 | JGI IMG/M metagenome (IMG submission 26744)
ATGCTGATGCTATCTTCATCGCAATTGCCTACTGCTTTTTCACCGGGTGGGGATGCGGGGTTAAGCCACCCCATAGCTGNGGAAATTGTCTTATGGCTTATACGATACCAGGGAATATGAACACCGTATGAGATTATTCCTGCCATTGTAACCTCCCTTGGGCGAAATTCCATATACTATAAATCACTGACAATATCAATGTCAAATATGTATTGTGCGGTGCTGAAAATGCCTGTTGTAAAAGGTTAACGATGCCTCACTTCGCGTCAGACACCATTGTTCAGAGACCTAATACACAAACACTGACAATATTCAAAGCAGGGAAACCACCCATATTATGGGTCAGTCCAAATTTTGGGTCCTTTATCTGTCTCGGCCCTGCTTTTCCCTGAAACTGTTTATACATTTCATATACCATGCGCAGTCCGGAAGCACCTATAGGATGCCCAAAGCACTTTAAACCTCCATCAGGCTGGTTGGGAATCATGCCATCCAGGTCGTAGAAGCCCGCATCAACATCCTCTTTTGCCTTGCCTTGAGGAGATATACCCAGATCTTCATATGCAGTGAGCTCAGTGATAGAGAAACAGTCGTGAGTCTCCATCATACTTATTTCCTCCCTCGGGTTCTGTATCCCCGCCTCCCGATAAGCTCTTGCTCCAACCCGGTAGGTCGTCTCCGCATGGGTATAATCAAAATCGGTATATATTAATTCCTCCCCAGAACTTACGCCAACTTGAAGCGCCTTGATATAGATGGGATCAGGTCTGAATCGCTTGGCCATATCAGCCCGAGTCACGATAGCTGCCGCCGATCCATCACTCACTCCACAGCAATCATATAGTCCCAGTGGCCAGGCCACAATAGGAGACTTCAGTATGTCCTCTATACTTACTTCCCTGCGAAGGTGTGCTTTGGGATTCAAGCAGCCATTATGGTGGCTCTTCGATGATATCCTGGCCAATGTTCTTTTGCCTTCCTCAGGACTGAGACTATACTGGTTAAAGTAACTGGTGGCCATCATGGCAAAGCATCCCGGTGCAGTCCAATTCGGGCTGGTAAATCTCATTATCGTTCCCAAATGGTCGGTATTAATGGTTACAGGAAGCCCGGCATAACCCAAATCCTTAAGCTTCTCTACACCAAGAGCCAAGACGATGTCATGTGCACCGGAAGCAACTGCATGAACAGCTCCTCTTAAAGCCTCCGAGCCACTAGCACAGAAATTCTCTGTTCTGGTTACTGGAATGAAAGGCAATTTTAACGTGGCGGCTAAAGCTAAACCACCCCTGCCTACGCTGATATGCTCATAATGAGTGCTAAACCAGGCGGCTTCAATGTCTTCTTTCTCTATCCCTGCATCCTCGATAGTCTCTTTAAACGCCTCGACTATCAGGTCTTCGGCACTCTTGTTCCAATGTTCCCCAAACTTGGTACACCCCATGCCTATGATAGCCACCTTATTCTTTATGCCTTCTGCCATATAACCCCTCGAAACATAACACTTGTATTAACGTTTACATTACATTAACTCACTATCTTTAATTGCCCCGATATTAATCCGAATCCCTTTACTTTATATCAGTAATGCCGAGCTGTCTGGAGATAACCAGCTCCTGTATCTCAGACGTTCCTTCGGTTATTTTACCAAGGTAGGAATCTCTGTAGTGACGGTTAATAACAGACTCTTCATACACTGCGGCACCGCCATAGATTTGCGCAGCTTCGATAGCAACACGTTGGTAGACTTCGCTGGCAAGGAGCTTTGCCATTGCAGCTTCTTTAACACAGGGTTTGCCATTGTCATAAAGCCAGGCAGCGCGATAAGCCATCCATCTCGCCGATTCTATCTCCAAAGCCATCCTGGCCAGTTTGAACGCATTAGTTTGGAAGGTAGCTATAGGACGGCCAAATTGGATTCTCTGTTTAGCATAATCCAGGGTGGACTCAAAACAAGCCTGAGCAACTCCAACCCTTGAAGAGGCGTGAGCCACCCGTCCAACATCCAGACTCTCCATCAGATAATAGAATCCTCTTCCTTCCTCCCCGACTAGGTTTTCTTCAGGCACAGTACAATTATCGAAGGCAAATTCCCCAGTATCGCTACTCCGATAACAAAACTTATGCACTTTACTGCGAGAAAATCCAGGTGCATCTTTGGGCACGACAATAATACTTATCCCCTTGCGCCCCTGACTTTTATCGGTACTGACAGCCAGAAGGAGAAAATCGCAGATCATTCCGTTTGTAGTGTATAGCTTATTGCCATTTATAATATACTTCCCCCCTTCTTTTTTAGCAGTGGTTTCTATACCGGCAACATCAGAGCCGACGTTGGATTCAGTGAGCCCGAAGGCAGCTATCTTCTTTCCTTTGATTGCCGGGACCAGATACTCTTGTTTCAAAGCTTCACTGCCATGGTGCATGATAGCAGAGGTAGCTAACCCCGATTGAACCATGATGCCAGAATTTATGGGTGATGAAACCTGACTCATTTCTTCCCATTCGATAGCCTCTTCCACCTTGCCCATGCCAGCCCCACCATACTCAGTAGGATAGGAAATACATACATAACCCAGCTCGCCCATCCTGGGGAATAACTGAGCTGGAAACGCTTCATTTTTCTCAGCATCTTCAACTAAGGGAGCGACCTCTGTTCTGGCAAAATCACGAATGGCCTTCCGAAACATCTCCTGCTCTTCACTAAACTCAAAATCCATCTCTTGTTCCTCCTTTAAATTATTGTTTTATGCTTGTTAAACCATTATCAACTGTGAAAAACCACAGCTTGATTTTCCTGCTTTCCCATCTAGCTCAATAAGATAGAACTGCTATGTCGTAATTCGGGGGCAAGCTCTTTACGGTTTACAGCATCTTTTCAAGCAGGCCAGATAATAAAAGCTATAGTATTAAAAAAATTTTTAATTGGATATTATATCGAAGATTACGATATTTGCATAGGTTGCCGGAAACCTCTCCTTCAGGCGCATTCTTCAATTAGAATAGATTGGTAAAGGCATAATCACATTGCACGTTCACTTAAGCGCGTCACAACGGCTAAAGATTGCAGTTATGAGCGAGTTGATCCTGAATTAGAAAGAGACAAGCAGAGAGAAAAGCAGGATAAGACATTTTCGGAAATACGAGCTACCTTACTCGTCAGCGAAAGATTTAACTACACTGAATAGGAAATTGATATAATTGTATAATAAGTAGGGGGGTAAGTATGGAGATTAAAATTATTGGAATCTGTGGCAGTCCAATCAAAGGTGGGAACACTGAAGTCTTTCTTAAGGAGGCTCTAAACGCTGCTAAAAATGCCGGCAACGTGCAAACCGAACTTATATCACTGGCAGGCAAGGAAATAAAAGATTGCCGCCATTGTAACTGGTGCCTCACCAAGCAGGAAGAAGGTAAGTGCTGCGTCCAAAAGGATGATATGGTAGAGATATATCCTAAAATTCTACAAGCTGATGGCCTGCTATTAGCTAGTCCTGTTTATAGCGGACGCCTTTCTGGCTATCTGGCCTGTTTCCTCGATAGGCTTCGCTGTTTCGTGTTCGGCAATTTCTACCGAGCGGAATTACACAATAAAGTGGGAGGGGCTTTATCCGTAGCCTGGCTCAGAAACGCCGGTGTAGAGACAACGTTAATCAGCATCCTTTCTGCTCTGATGGGTATGGAAATGATACCAGTAGGACCACATCACGGGCTCGGTGCCATCACAGGAGCTGGTGGCTTATCCAGCGACTATGGGATGGGGAAGTTCGACCCCAAAGACAGGCTTGGTATACTAAAAGACGAATATGGACTCAAAGGGGCACGCTCCCTCGGCCAGCGGGTCGTTGAGGTTACCAGATTGCTCAAAGCTGGAGAAGCAAGCTCAACTATATAGAACGTTTAGATAATTACGCATAGCTCCTTCATACTGACCTTCAGGGAGTAACTCCAAATAAGGATTAAGTTCCAAATACCAAGGGCGAAATATCAAACAATATCTAAATCCCAAAGCCCAAAACGCTTTCCCCTTTTTGTACTAAGGCGTTAAAGTTTTGACCTTCGTTCACTCGAATTTGTTTAGAGATTAGAAATTAGTATTCAGGATTTACCGGGTTACTTGCTTATCTGTAAGCGTTTATATCATCCCGTGCAATAACAAACGCTGCCTACCCTGGTCCTATATATGGTTCCAGTGCCTCAGGCACCAGTATAGTACCGTCAGCTTGCTGATAGTTCTCCAGTAAAGCGATAAGGAGCCGTGGTAGCGCCAATCCAGAGCCGTTGAGCGTATGAAGAAAACCTGGCTTGGCACCAAGCTCGGGACGATAGCGTAAGTTTGCCCGCCTCGCCTGAAAGTCACTGCAATTGCTGCAGGAGCTAACCTCGAGCCATTCAGCACAACCAGGAGCCCACACTTCGATATCATACGTTTTGCATGAAGCAAAACCGAGATCACCGGTACACAATTGCAGTACGTGGTAAGGTATTGCCAGTTTACGGCAAACGTTCTCGGCATCAGCTACCAATTTTTCCAGTTCTTCTTCAGAGCTTTCTGGCGTAGTAAGCTTATACATCTCCACCTTGTCAAACTGATGTCCCCGCTTAATGCCTCTGGTATCCGTGCCGGCAGCCATCTTCTCCCGCCGGAAGCAAGCGGTGTGGGCAACATAATAAAGGGGCAAGTCATCTGCGGCTAATATCTCATCACGGTGCAGATTGGTTAAAGGCACCTCCGCTGTGGGTATAAACCAGAAATCATCCTCACTATCGTGATACAGGTTATCTCCGAACTTCGGTAGATTTCCCGAACCCACCAGGCATTCCCGTCTTACCATGAAAGGAGGATAGATTTCCTTGTAGCCATGTTCCCGCACATGCAAATCCAGCATAAAAGAGATAAGCGCGCGCTGAAGATGCGCACCCAACCCTTTGAGAACATAAAACCGGGTACCTGATAGCTTCACTCCCCGGGGGATATCTATTATGCCCAGGTTTTCTCCTATCTCCCAATGAGGTAATGGCTTAAAGGGAAATTTCCTTGGCTCGCCCCATGTACGCATTACGATATTATCACTCTCTCCTTCCCCTATGGGCACACTAGAGTGGGGAAGGTTGGGCAACTCCAGAAGCAGGGTCTCAAGGTTAGCTTTAGCCTCCCTGGTTTCTTGCTGCAAGGAAGANTCTCTTTCACCCAACTGACGCATCTCTGCGATAAGCTGTGGCGGTTTCTCCTTCATTCTTCCTAGCTGCTTGCTCGTCTCGTTGTGTTCAGCACGGAGTTCCTCCACCTGATGAAGCAAACCACGATAACGCCCATCAACTTCAAGAACGCTATCTATAGCAAAGACAGAGCCTCTCTTCTCCAGCGCCTGGCGGACAAGTTCAGGGTTTTCACGGATAAGCCTGATATCTAGCATTTTACTTCGGAAAATTTTCGGCGGAAGCCGGAAGGATTCTATTTCCCTGCAGCTTTACGGTAGATTCCCTTGAATTATTTGTCCTTCGGGCAATTCCATTGAATCCCCCTGTGATTAGCTCAAACATTTTCATCTCTGCATTGTGAGTGAACTGCTCATGAGTTTTGCTTAATATAACTCCTTTTTGCCTTTCAAGGTAAATGGGGATGATTATTAATCCTCTTCCTCATTTGCCTTTTTTATACCCCGGTATAAAATTAGCTCTATCCTTAAATTTTCTGTCGTAAATTATTCCTATTTAAGCTATTTTTATGCTTTAATCCTCAAATTTCGTCTTCAATTGAGGAAAGAGTATCACTTCCCGAATAGACTGCTGATCACTAAGCAGCATCACCAGGCGGTCGATGCCTATTCCCAGACCTCCGGTGGGCGGCATTCCGTACTCCAGAGCCTGAAGGAAATCTTCGTCAGCAATCTCAACCTCCTCGGCTATCACCCGCTCCTGCAATTGATAGCGGAAGCGCTCCCTTTGATCCAGGGGGTCATTGAGCTCAGTGAAGGCATTAGCCACTTCCACTCCGGCAATAAATGCCTCGAACCTCTCTACCAGACGGTCATTGCCCCGTTTTCTCTTAGCTAAAGGTGACATCTCTACAGGGTAATCCAGAAGGAAAGTCGGCTGAAAAAGGTTAGGCTCAACAAAGTCGGAAATCAATTGGTCGACAAGCCTTCCCCAGTCTTTACTCGGGTCGACTTCCCTGCCCAATTCAGCCATCCGCGACCCCAAGGAAGCAGCATCAGGATAATCTTCAAAGTCAATGCCACAGTAATCCTTAATCGCCTCACGAAGGTAAAGCCTTTGCCACGGAGGAGTTAGGTCAATAGTTTTGCCATCATAAGTAACCTTTGTATCGCCCAGAACTTCTTGAGTCACCTGAGAAAAAATATTCTCAACCAATTTCATCATGTCGTTATAATCGCTGTAAGCCTGATAACACTCAAGCAAGGTGAATTCAGGGTTATGCTTAACTGAGATACCTTCGTTGCGGAAGACGCGTCCTATTTCATAGACTTTGTCAAAGCCGCCTATTATCAATCTCTTGAGGTGAAGCTCCAGGGCAATGCGCAGGTAGAGATCTTCGTCAAGGGCATGATGATGAGTTGCGAAGGGGCAGGCCAGCGCTCCGCCAGGCCGCGGCTGAAGCACCGGTGTTTCCACTTCCATAAACCCTTGTCCTGCCAGGAAATTCCTTATCGTAGTAATAATCTTACTGCGTAAGGTAAAAATATTCTTAGTCTCCTCGTTGGAAATAAGGTCAAGATACCTCTGCCGATAGCGCTTTTCTACGTCGGCCAGCCCATGCCACTTCTCCGGGAGTGGACGAAGAGATTTACATAACATAGTGAAATCGGCTGCTTCCAGGGTAACCTCTCCTGCCTTTGTCTGAAAGAGCCTTCCCTGTGCCCCTATGATGTCGCCGATGTCTATCTCTTTAAGAAATCCGTATTTCTCTTCACCAAGAAGGTCACGGCGGAAGCAAAGCTGCATCTTACCGGCGCCATCTTGAATATCCAGAAAGGCCATCTTACCCATAGACCTCTTCGCCATCACACGACCGGCAAGAGAAATAGCTCCAACGTTATCCCCCTGCTGATTAAAGAGAGCTTTCGCCTCTTGACTGCCATGGCTGGGATGATACGCATGAGGATAAGGATCTATGCCACGAGCCCGAATGTTATTCAGGCTGCTTATCCTTTCTTCAGTTATGCGTTCTAATCTTGAAGTCATCATATACTAAAAAATTATCGCAATTATTAACAATGTCAGGCAAAGTGGTTTAAACCAGGTCGCAATATCATGAATTTATTCTTCCGACTCAGATTTATCACTCTTACCAATCCCCAAAATTTCCCTGGCTGCGTCAGCCAGATGCTCCAGCACCATTATTTTTACCTCGCCCAGCCCATCGATAGTAAGGCCATAAACTAATCCGGCGCTCTCATAGCTCAAGAGAGATGGGATGCCCTCGCTCTCCAANCGTCCCTTGATTATATGTGCCTCCATTTGGCGGGCAGTACATACCGTAACCAATTTTTCCTTTGCAGACATAACCCCTGTTGCTGACATTTTAACAGAAACACACAAACGTGTATTGATAAAAAACGCAAAATTATATAAAATTTGCACTGTTGTCTGAAATGACTCTACTACAAATCTTAATTATATAGGAGGGAACGTGGATTGAATGCGCTTGGAAGACATTTACTACTGGAACTGAAGGAATGCAACGAGGAGGTGCTGAATGACCTGGATTTTCTCAAAGATTGCCTTAATGAAGCCGCTATTCAATGTGGCGCTACCGTAGTAGGCGAATCCTTCTATCATTTCTCCCCTCAAGGGGTAAGCGGTGTAGTCAATATTGCCGAATCGCACATTTCTATACATACTTGGCCGGAATATGGATATGCCGCTGTAGACATTTTCACCTGTGGGGATGATGTGCAGCCCGAAAAGGCCTACATGGTGATGGTAGAAAGACTGGAATCTAAAAACCACTCCTTAATCGAGCTACGGAGGGGAATCATGGAGACTAGCAAGGTCAGGTGTGCACAATGAAAGATAGCGACCCAGATAAACATAAATGGTTTCACGACTATATTAGCCCTGATCTTACTATGCTGCATAGTTTCAAGGAGGAGATATATTCAGGGCGAAGTAAGTTTCAAACCATTAACATTATAGACAGCGGCAGCTTCGGTATATGTCTAATTCTCGATGGCAAGATTCAATCCAGCGAGATGGACGAGTTCATCTACCATGAAGCCCTGGTGCATCCGGCTATGCTTACTCACCCCAAGCCAGAGAAGATTTTCATTGCCGGGGGAGGAGAGGGTGCAACCTTAAGGGAAGTTCTGGCGCACAGGACGGTACAGAAAGCTATTATGGTGGACATTGACGAAGAAGTGGTGGCTGTTTGCCGTCGTTATTTACCTTCATTCCACCAAAATTCTTTTGATGACCCCAGAGTGGAGCTCCACTTCGCCGATGCCAGAAAATACCTTGAAGAAAGCAGTGACAAATTTGATGTTATTATTATCGACCTGGCCGACCCTTTAGCCCACGGACCTAGTCGTTTATTATACACGCAGGAATTCTACCGGATAGTTCAACAGAGACTGCTTCCGGGCGGTATTATATCCGTCCAGTCTGAATCTGCTGGTTTAGCCGACTTGCAGAATTTCACGGCCATCGTTCATACTTTGGGGACTACCTTCTCTAAGACACGTCCTTATCAAGTTAACATACCTGCCTTCACCGATTTGTGGGGATTCACCTGTGCTTCTCAAGGACTTGACCCAGCGGCACTGACAACTGAGGAAATCGATAACAGAATCTCAGCAAGGGTATCAAAAGAGCTAAAAGCCTACGATGGACTCACTCATCAAGCCATGTTTACTTGCCCCAAACACATTCGTCAGCAGCTAGCTGCAAACCAAAAAATCATCACTGATAAAGAACCCATCTCTACTTATTGAATCACTGATCGCCCGGAGATTATTTCCCTGTATAATCGTAGACCCCTTTGCCGGTTTTGCGGCCATAGCGACCGGCTCTTACCAGTCTTACTAAAAGTGGTGCCGGTCTGTATTTATCTCCCAACTCTCTTTGAAAGTCGTTAAGGATGTGCAGGATAGTATCAAGCCCCAGCATATCGGATAGTGCCAGAGGTCCTATAGGGTGATTGCAGCCAAGAACCATTCCCTTATCAATGTCCTCGGCGTTGGCCAGACCTTCATCAAGGGCGAAAAATGCCTCATTTATCAATGGCACCAGTATCCTGTTAACACAAAACCCCGGGGATTCTTTGACCAGTATGGTTTCCTTTCCCGTTTTCTTGCCTACATCCTCGGCAGCTTTAATGGTGTCCTCTGAAGTCTCATACCCTCTGACCAGCTCCAACAGGCGCATTACCGGAACAGGGTTAAAAAAGTGCATCCCTATAAGCTTGTCAGGCCTACTTGTTACCGATGCCATCTCTGTGATGCTGAGGCCAGATGTATTGCTGGCAAATATGGTGTGTGGCGGACAGATTTTATCCAGTTCTTTAAACGTATCTTTTTTCAAGTCCATCACTTCGGGGATAGCCTCAATCACTAAATCCGCATCCTTAACGGCTTCCTCTAAGTCAACTCTGGAAGTAATCCTACCCAGAATAGCATCCATGTCGCCCTGGCTCATCTTCTGCTTCTCAACAGCACGCCCCAGATTTTTCTTTATGCTGCTCATTCCACTATCGATGAACCTTTGCTCAACATCCCTCATGGATACAATATAGCCAGCTTGAGCACATATCTGAGCGATGCCATTCCCCATCAACCCCGCCCCCAACACACAAACTTTCTTGATTTCCATTTATAATATGCCTCCTTTCCAAGCTTTTATATTCTTTCTCTCGTCCACTTGCTGACGCGGAAGACCATAACGCCTTTTCAGGTGAAGATTATCACAACGCAGTAAAAAATATCCAGACAATAGCTGACCAGACTACGGCAATGTCTTCGGCATGCAATACTCCCGGATAAAGAAAGGCTTACCCTNTCGAATCCTTAACCNTTGGNNTGTANAACTTAATNNAANGACAANCTTCGATACAGGCATCGCAGCTTATATGCCGGGAAACAGCCTGTGCTTCCATCCAGAGTAAAAAC
>JGI24724J26744_10003529_pt1 | contig 10126 bp, 9 predicted proteins | sample Cruoilmetagenom7_FD_26744 | JGI IMG/M metagenome (IMG submission 26744)
ACCTGCGCTGGAAAGGTCACATGGGCATTGGCCCGCGCCACATCGACCCTTCCGGTTTCCAGCGGCTGGCGCAGCGAATCGAGCACAGCGCGCTGAAATTCGGGCAATTCATCGAGGAATAATACCCCCAGATGGGCAAGGCTGACCTCCCCCGGTTTCACCTTCTGCCCGCCGCCAACCAGCGCGGCCATGCTGGCTGAATGATGCGGTGCGCGAAATGGCCGGGCGCGGCTGATCCGCCCGCCATCCAGCATCCCCGATATGGATTGCACCATCGACACTTCCAACGCTTCTGATGGGGAAAGTTCGGGCAGGATACCGGGCAGGCACGATGCAAGCAGGCTTTTGCCTGCGCCCGGGGGGCCGCTCATCAACAGATTGTGGCCGCCTGCCGCTGCAATTTCCAGCGCACGTTTGGCAGTTTCCTGCCCCCTTACCTGTTTAAGATCGGGGCCGGGGCGGGCAGGCTCTATTTCGCCGGGCATGGGGGCGGGCAGGGTTTGGGTGCCCTTTAGATGGTTTAATAGGCTGATCAGATCGGGCGCGGCGCAAATTGGTATGCCGGCTGCCCAGCTTGCTTCTGGTCCCTGCCCCGCTGGACAGATCAGGCCCATTTCAGCCTCGCTTGCGTGAATGGCGGCCAATAATACGCCGGGCGTGGGTATCAATCGGCCATCCAACGCCAATTCACCCACTGCGATCCAATCGGTCAATTGTTCTGCATCACTCACCCCCATCGCGGCCAGCAGCGCCAGCGCAATCGGTAAATCATAATGCGAGCCCTCTTTTGGAAGGTCTGCGGGCGATAGGTTGATGGTGATCCGTTTGGGCGGAAGCGACAGGCCCATCGCTGCCAATGCAGATTGCACCCGTTCGCGGCTTTCGCCCACTGCCTTGTCTGCAAGGCCAACAATATTGAAACGCGGCAGGCCCGGCGCGATCTGGCATTGGACCTCCACCGCGCGCGCATCCAGCCCAAGATAGGCCACTGTCCGGACTAGTGCGACCACCATCACCCCCTGTTTTTCCGCAGTCTTGTGGCCGCAAACCTTGGGTAAGTCGAGGGGCAAGTATCTGAAATTTCTGGATGGTCTGCCTGATAACCAATTTGCAACCATATCGGTTGGCAAAGCGGCAAGGCCGGATGGGGCAAAGAATGGCAATGCGCAGCCTAATCGCCTTTTTGATTGCCCTTACGCCCCTGTTTGCCGTGCCAGCACAGGCACAGGTATTGTCGTCTGAAACATATATAGAGCAATGGGACCCTGGTGCCGGGCAATGGATCAGGGTTGCAGAGGGTGCAGAGCGATTGGTGGCTACCCCCGCCCAATCTTATTCCAGCCAATCCTATTCCAGCCAGCCAGCCGCAACTGCGCTTGCCGCATATGGCCCGTTTCGTGTGCTTGATGGCACCCGCGCATCACTGGTCGATGTGACAGATGGTGCTGCGCCGGGACATTTTGGCGCGATGATGCGGGATTTTCCGGCGCTGGCGACCCTTGAAATGGTCGAATGTCCCGGCACCGATGATGACCGGGCGAATATGAAATTGGGCCGGATGATTCGCGCCGCAGGTATTGCCACCCATGTTCCAGCAGGCGGTTCGGTCCGTTCGGGCGCGGTTGAATTATTCCTTGCAGGGGCGGAACGCCAGATTGACGAGGGCGCGGAATTTGCGGTGCATGCATGGCTGGATGATCAGGGCCGCCAGCCGCAAAATTTTGCGCCGGATGCGCCGGAAAACCGCCTCTATCTCGACTATTATACCGAAATGGGCATGGCAGAGCCGCAAGCGCAGGCATTTTATGATATGACCAATTCAGTGGCGAATGATGGCGCACGTTGGCTGACCGCGCAGGATATGCGCGCCTGGCTGGCTGCCCGCCCGTCTAAAAATGCGATTACGCCTGAAAATACTATTCCCAATGCCCGGCATCCGGCCATTGCATATCTTGACTTGGATTTCGTCATCCCCTAACCGGCGCGCTGCTATGGTGCCCTGCTGTTGCGGGCTGCCCCTTTTATTTTGTTTCGAGGTTATCATGAAGCGGACTTTCCAGCCCAGCAATCTCGTGCGCGCACGTCGCCACGGTTTCTTCGCCCGCAAGGCGACAACGGGTGGCCGCAAGGTACTGCGCGCGCGCCGTGCCCGTGGCCGCAAGAAACTCAGCGCCTAAGCTTTCTNCTGATTTTTAATGGCGGGCGTCGGATGGGGTTTTCCTGTCCGGCTTTGCTTGCNTNCGCTTGGNGGGCCAGTTNCTAAGCGGGCATTGTGCCGGTCAGGCCATATGGCGNGCGGCGCAACCCGTTTCAAAGACCTCATCCAGTAAATTGATTCGGCGATTGGATTCGGGCCGGCAGCAGCCAAGGCGAATGAATATGGCCATCTGCGCCTGAGGGGCGCTGTAAAACTGGCCAAAACAAATGACTCGCCTGTGCAGACGGGCTAGATAGGCGGTGTGACTGCACCAACTCCCCCCGTAATGGCCTCTTCCAAAATGCCCCTTTCCATAATGAGGCGCCGGGCTGATTTTCTTTCGGCCAATCGGGGCCTGCGGGTTGCACGGCCTGGTTTTGTGCTTCTGGCGCACCCTAATGATGGCAGGGGGATGCGCTGCGGCATTACTGTGACCAAGAAAATTGGTAATGCTGTGGTGCGCAACCGGATGAAACGGCGGCTGCGCGTGTTGCTGCGTGATGTGTTGCCGAAGATGGGTTTGCCCGATCATGACCATGTTTTGATTGGCCGGGACCGCGGGGTCGAGCGGGATTTTATCGCTATGCGTAGCGAGTTGGAACGGGCGTTGGAAAAAGCCGCAGCAGGTAAAGGCGACCCACCCCGAAACAGATCGCCGCGCCGTAAAGGGCGCCGTAAAGATTCGGGCCGGACTGGCAATCGCGCCAATCAAGAGATGCAGTGAAGCATTTATTCATCTTGATCGCGCGTATTTGGCAGCTTGGCCCTTCGCGCATTTTGCCGCCATCTTGCCGCTATGCCCCCTCATGTTCTGAATATGCAATCGAGGCCTTGGGCAAATATGGTGCGATCAAGGGTGGATGGTTGGCGACTAAGCGTATATTGCGCTGCCATCCTTGGGGGGGNGATGGGTACGACCCTGTGCCCTGACACCCTCTGAATATTGTAAACACTCAAGCCTTACGGGATCCGAAATCTTGGACAATCAGCGCAATCTCTTGCTTGCCGTGGTGCTATGCGGCCTGCTTCTTATCGGCTGGGATGCCGGGACCAACTGGCTTTACCCCCAGCCTGACCCCGTTCCTGTAGCAGCAGGGCAGAATGATCTGGCTTTGCAGCAAAACGCGGGCGCGCCGGTAGGCGGGGCTGCGGGCGCAGTTGCAGGCGGATTGAGCGATCCGCTGGCGATTAAGGAAGAGAACAAAGATCTCGCGACAGAGCTGGCTGCACCTAATCGGGTAAAGATTGATGCGTCCAAACTTTTGGGCTCAATCAATTTGGTTGGCGCGCGAATCGACGATATTACGCTGAAGACGCACCGCGAAACTGTGAAGAAAGACAGTGGCCCCGTCCGGCTGTTTTCACCCCAAGGCACGCCTGCGCAGCAATTCGCCCAATTTGGCTGGGTTGGTGATGGCGTGGCAGTGCCCGGGGCCATGACCCTATGGCAATCGAGTGGGGGCCAGCTTAGCTTGGCCAATCCGGTCACTTTGACGTGGGATAATCAGCAAGGTCAGCAATTCCAGATTAAGCTGTCGGTCGATGAATATTACATGGTCACCGCGCAGCAATCGGTATCAAACACCGGGGCTGCTCCGGTGGTTGTCCGCCCGTTTGCTACGGTGAACAGGACCAGCGCGACGGCCAGCTCTGATACGTGGAATGTCCATTCCGGCCCGATCGGCGCATTTGGCGATTCGGTCGATTTCGGTTCGAATTACAGCGATGTGGCTGAAAGCGGGAATATAACGCCTGATGGGCGGGCAAGCTGGATCGGCTTCACCGATATTTACTGGCTATCCGCTTTGGTGCCGCANGATGGCACTGATCCAGCGACAGATTTCCGGTCGCTTGGTAATGACATATTCCGCGCGGATGTAATCTATCAGTCACTTTCTGTGCCTGCGGGCGGGCAGGTCAGCCGCACCACACGCCTGTTTGCTGGCGCTAAGGAAAGCACNGTTCTGGATATGTATCAGGACGGGGGCATTGAGAAATTCGGTTTTGCAATCGACTGGGGCTGGTTCCGCTGGTTTGAAAAGCCGATCTTTTGGTTGCTTAGCACTTTGTTCGGTNTGGCCGGTAATTTCGGGGCCGCGATCATCTTGTTGACCGTGATAATTCGCGGGGCAATGTTCCCGATTGCACAGCGCGGTTTTGCCAGCATGGCTTCGATGAAGGCGATTCAGCCCAAGATGAAGGCGCTGCAGGAACGCCATAAGGACGACAAGGCGAAGCAGCAGCAGGAAATCATGGCGCTGTACAAGAAGGAGGGGGTTAATCCGCTGGCGGGCTGTTTGCCGATGCTGATCCAGATCCCTGTTTTCTTCGCCTTGTANAAGGTGTTGATCCTGACGATTGAAATGCGTCATCAGCCTTTCATTTTTTGGATCAAGGATTTGTCTGCGCCTGATCCGGCGATGATCCTNAATCTGTTCGGTATGCTGCCGTTCACACCGCCCAGTTTCCTTGGCATCGGTGTATTGGCGGTATTGCTGGGCGTGACCATGTGGATGACGTTCAAACTCAATCCGGCTGCAATGGACCCGATGCAGCAGCAGATTTTCAACATCATGCCGTGGATCTTGATGTTTGTGATGGCGCCTTTTGCCGCTGGTCTGCTGGTTTACTGGGTTACCTCCAATATCCTCACACTGGCGCAGCAAAGTTATCTTTATTCCAAGCACCCGCAATTGAAGGCGCAGGCGAGTAAGGACAAGGAAGACGCTGCGAAAGCGGCCGTGCTGGACGGGAAGGACAAGGCTTGACCAACCCTGACACCAGTCTTGAGGATCGCGAACGTGAATTGCTGGCACGCGCTGCGGCCAAGCTGTTTTCCGGCCGGGTGGATTTTTTGCTATCCGCACCGCAGCTTAAATTCCTGCCTGAACCAACGGTGCCGGAAATCGCCTTTTGCGGGCGCAGTAATGTAGGAAAATCCTCGCTGCTGAATGCGTTAACCGGCCGCAAGTCGATTGCGCGGGCATCGGTGACGCCGGGGCGCACGCAGGAACTCAATTTCTTCGAAGTGGGCGAACCCACGCTGTTCCGGTTGGTTGATATGCCCGGCTACGGCTTTGCCAAGGCCCCGCCTTCGGTGGTCGATAAATGGAAAAAGCTGGTCAAAAGCTACTTGCGCGGGCGGCAGGTTCTGCACCGTAATTTGGTGCTGATCGATTCGCGCCACGGTATCAAGCAAGTGGACCGCGACATGATGGCCATGCTCGACGAAGCAGCCGTTGGTTACCGTGTCGTGTTGACCAAGGCCGATAAGGTTAAGGCGAGCGAGTTGGACAAAGTAATCGAACGCACGGCCGAAGAAACGAGTAAACATCCCGCAGCGTTTCCTGAATTACACGTAACCAGCGCGGAAAAAGGCATGGGCATCCCTGAATTGCGGGCAGCGGTGCTGCTGGATGCCGGTGTGGATGCAGCTGTTTAAGAATTAAGCTCTGCCGGGGATAAGGCAATTGCCCTTTGCCCGGCGTTGCCGCCTGCAATTATCATTCTTTATCCCTAATTCTTGCACGCAGGTCCGATTGGGGCGGCCAACTTGCCGCAGCAATGGCGGCCCATGCATTGGTTTTGCCCAATAAGTCTTTCCGCAAGTTCCTGATTTGAAAGGTGTCGATCCAGCACCGCACCGCTTTCGTTCAGCCTCGACAGTGCAATGATGAACGCCTATCCCAGCGTTTCGGCGGGGAATAAGGCTGGCTCATGAAATTGATTGTTGGAAATAAGAATTATTCCAGTTGGTCGCTGCGCGGCTGGCTGGCGTGCAAACAATCCGGCCTGTCGTTCGAGGAGCTGACCGTCAATATCGGGGCAGAGCAGTGGGAAACTGCCAAGCGCCAGTCGGATGAAATTATGCCGTCCGGCAAAGTGCCGATCTTGTGGGACGATGAAACTGTGGTCTGGGATAGTCTGGCGATCATGGAATATCTGGCCGATAAGGTCGGGCGCGATCGTTTTTGGCCCAAGGATGATGCAGCGCGCGGTATGGCGCGGTCGATGGTTGCTGAAATGCACAGTAGTTTTCTGGCGTTTCGCCGTGATTGCCCGATGAATGTGCGGGCCAGCCACGAGGGCGTAAAAATTTCCGCTGAATGCAAGACTGAAATCGTGCGTGTTCTGCAATTATGGGCCGAGGCGCGGGCGCGTTTTGGGCAGGGCGGGCCGTTCTTGTTTGGCACATTTGGTGCCGCAGACATTTTCTTCGCGCCGTTGGTCAGCCGTTTCATCACCTACCGCATCAGCGTGCCGGGCTTTGCTCAGGCCTATATGGAAGCGGTTTGGGAACATGAATGGATGCAGTCATGGGTTGCTGCAGCAGAGGATGAACAATGGGTGATCGAACAATACGAAATTGGTGCGGCCAGCTGAAGGTTCAACCGATCCGCCCGCTGTTGGGTCAGCGGACCAGATGCCTGTTTGCCGCGTTTGCCCTGACGGTTTCGGCAATTTTCCCGGCGCCGATATTGGCATGGGGCCAGCTTGGGCATGAAACCACAGCACAGATTGCGATGGCCAATGTAACGCCTGAAACGCGNGCTTCTATTGCCCGGCTGATGGCCTATGAAGCCCAGCTTGGCACGCCGGATTGCCGGATACGCAATTTGGCAGAAGCATCCACNTGGCCTGATTGTCTTCGGCGTGATCGATGGCGCTGGGCATATACCTTTGCCTGGCATTANCGCNCAGCCCCGATNTGCAAGCCTTATGATGCAANNCGCAATTGCAGCGGCGGCAATTGCGTTTTGGCCCAGATCGAACGCAACCANCGGCTGCTGGCGGATGAAAATCTGCCGCCTAATGTTCGGNTGAAAGCTCTGGGCTTCCTCGCACATTTTGTGGGCGATGTGCACATGCCGCTTCATTCAGGTGATAATGGNGACAGNGGCGGCAATAGGGCGGCGGCATCCTATGGCATGATAGAGGGCTTAAACCTGCACCAAATTTGGGACACCGTTTTGGCTGAACAGGCAATTGCATCTGCGCGGCCGCCGCTGGTGCGTTTATATAGCGCTGCTGAACGTTTGGAGCTGGCCGGGGGCGCGCCAGCTGAATGGGGCCGCGAAAGTTGGCAGATGGCGCGCGATTTTGTTTATCCAAAGGCGTTTGATCAAGATGTTTGCGCTGGCGAACTGGCGAACAATGCTGCCCTGAGCCACGATGATATTGCAGCGGCCATTCCATTGGTGCAGCGGCGCATTACGCAGGCCGGTTTGCGCATGGCAACATTGCTGGATCGGGCCTTTGCGCCGGGAGCGTTAAAGCCGCCTGAACCTCGGCGCTGATTTTATCGAAGCGCGCGGATCTAGGGTGAATTAGCGCGCGCCAGCGATGAAAACCATCGCTGCCTTTGGTCTGCCCGCGCCATGCAGCCGGCAGTAATGCCCGGCCAACTGCGGCGGCGGCATGGCTCAAGCTTGGGCATGATAGTTTTCTTCATCTGGAAAGCAGGTCAACACTGCTTTACGCAGCATTGCATGACCGACAATTGCAACGCGGCCCTGCTCGCGGAAAAACTCATCGCTGCCCAAAGCGTGACCCCAGCCACCGGCGAAGTCTTTGCCGTGTTTGCCGCAATGCTTGAACCGCTTGGTTTTGAAGTGCACCGTTTCATCAAGGGCGAGGCGCCTGACGGCCCGGTTGAAAACCTGTTCGCGATCCGCCGCGGCCCGTCAGGCAGCAAGCATTTCGCCTTTGCCGGCCATCTTGACGTTGTCCCGCCGGGTCAAGGGTGGGCCAGTGAACCCTTTATGCCAGAACGCAGGGGCGATCTGCTCTACGGGCGCGGGGCAGTGGATATGAAGGGCGCGATCGCAGCGATGGTTGCCGCGGCCAGCGAAGTGCCGGTGGATGCAGGCACGATCAGTTTTTTGATCACGGGTGATGAAGAAGGCCCGGCCATTTATGGAACCCGCGCGCTGATCGATCTGGTTCAGGCGCGCGGCGATGTGCCGGATTTGTGTCTGGTGGGGGAACCGACATCGGTGAACAAGCTGGGCGATATGATGAAGATCGGGCGGCGCGGCTCAGTCAATGTCTGGCTGGTGGTGGATGGGACGCAGGGCCATGTCGCCTATCCCCATCTGGCCGATAATCCGCTGCCGGCATTGGTCAGGATATTGGCCGAACTGGACGGCCTCGTTCTGGATGAAGGCACTGACTGGTTCCAGCCATCCAATTTGGAAATCACTGATCTGGAGGTTGGCAATCCGGCGCATAATGTCATTCCCGACAAATCCACAGCCCGCATTTCCATCCGTTTTAATGATATTCATAGCGGCGCATCATTGTCAGAAATGGTTGGCGCGATTGCTGAAAAGCACGGCGGGACGGCATTACCGATNATTTCCGGTGAACCGTTTTTGACGCCGCCGGGCGTTTTTTCGCAATTGATCGCGGATGCGGTGAAGGCTGAAACGGGCGTTGAACCAGAACCCTCCACCAGCGGCGGGACATCTGATGCGCGCTTTTTGCGGGCGCTGTGCCCGGTGATCGAATTTGGNCTGGTCAATGCGACTATGCACAAATGCGATGAAGCAGTGGCCATAGCCGACCTTGATACGCTAAGCCGNATTTACAGGCGCATCGCTATGGCGGCGCTGGCAGTTTAAAAGGGGTCTGCAATGGTGCGTTTCTGGTTCGCCATTCCGCTGTGGCAACGGGTTGTCGCCGCCTTGCTTCTGGGCATTTTGGCCGGGCTCTTTTGGGGGCCGGGGGCGCAAAGCATCAAGATCATTGGCGATGTGTTTGTCGCATCGATCAAAATGCTGGTGGTGCCGCTGATTTTCTTCTCTTTGGTATCCGGCGTTGCTGCGATCGGTGATTTGCGCAAATTGGGCGCTGTGGGCGGCAGGGCATTGCTGCTGTTCATCGTTACGGGCCAGATTTCAGTATGGATGGGGCTGGGGCTAGGCACATTTTTCGCGCCCGGTCTGGGCGTTGATACCAGCGCGATCCAAATGGGCGCGACGCCTGTGCCAAATGAAACGACATGGCGCGAAATGCTGTTGTCGATTGTCCCCTCCAGCCCGGTCCAAGTCATGGCCGATATGGCGGTTTTGCCCCTGATCGTGTTTTCATTATTGATCGGGATTGGCATTTTGATGGCGGGCAAGGACGGCCAGCCGCTTCAGAAGATTTTTGATAGCGGTTCAATTGTGATGCAAAAAGTCACCATGGTGGTGATGGAATTGACCCCGTTCGGGGTGTTTGCCCTGATGGCCTGGGTTTCAGGAACGCTTGGTTATGATGCGCTTTTTGCGCTGGCGAAGCTGGTGGGCCTTAATTATCTTGGCTGTCTGCTGATTATATTCGTGATGTATGCCGGGATGATTAAATTCATCGCGCGGCTGCCTGTGGNNGATTTCTTTCGCGGGATCGTGGATGCGATTGCGGTCGCCTATTCCACCGCTTCCTCGAACGCGACGCTTCCTGTCACGCTTCGCTGTGCGCAGCGCAATCTTGGCATCAGCCCAAGCGTGTCGAGTTTCGTGATTTCGCTGGGGGCCACGATCAACATGAACGGGACCGCGATGTATCTGGGGCTGGCNACTTTGTTTGGCGCGCAGATATTCGGGGTCGATCTGACAATGGGGCAATATGTCCTGATTTCGATATTGGGGACGCTGGGCGCCATTGGTGCAGCGGGCATTCCAGGCGCTGGCTTGATTATGATGGCGCTGGTTTTCGGGGCCGTGGGTGTGCCGCTGGAAACGATTGCCTTTGTCGCAGGGGTGGACCGGATCATGGATATGATGCGCACTGCCACCAATGTTTCAGGCGATGCAGCGGTGGCCACCACGGTTGCAGCAGTGACCGGCGAAATCGACCGCGAAGAAATGATCAGTGCGGATGATATATAAGGCTTAGCGGCCCGCAGGCGGCGTGCTGTTTTTCTTGGTATAACTGCACAAATCA